>ENA-OQLB01000619-OQLB01000619.1-human-gut-metagenome-genome-assembly--contig:-NODE-619-length-19145-cov-1.774635_pt1 | contig 19145 bp, 28 predicted proteins | sample MGYA00242656_ERZ504813 | MGnify/ENA primary metagenome ERZ504813 (study PRJEB26092, sample SAMD00036388) | human gut metagenome | host: Homo sapiens | study: EMG produced TPA metagenomics assembly of... | reverse complement strand
TTCAAGGCTTGGCCAGTATGACCGGAAGGGTGGAAGAATTTGCAGACAATGGGGATGGATATTCCAAAAGAACAGGAAAAAGTCAAGGGAAATCGAACAGGAAAAAGAAAAGAGAAAGAAGAGAGATAGAAGTATATGGAAGTAAAAATGAATAAAGAGATCCGCAACTATCAGGAGTCCATGTTTATGGGACTGAACTTGCGCCAGTGTATTTTCTCCCTGCTTGCCATCGCTGTGGCGGTAGGGATTTATTTTGGCTTGGGAAGTATGTGGGACAGGAAATGACCGGGTGGCTGTGCATCTTAGGGGCTGCCCCTTTCGCAGCCTGTGGTTCTTTCCAGTACCATGGCATGAATGCGGAGCAGTTTGCCTGGGCGTATATCAAGTCTGAATTTTTATACCCCAAGCGCCTGCTGTTTCAAAGTGAGGACTTGTACCATGCCTGTATGGAAGAAACACTGGCCCTGGGAGAAAAGACCAGGGGAGATGGTGCAGCCCTTTTGAAAAAAGGGAACAGCGGGCAAAAAAGAAACGGATGAAACAGAAAAAGAGAACGGGAAGGAGTGGTGCGTTTGATTAAAACCTTACAACAGGCATTGAAAATGGACCGGGAGAAATTTAAAGTCCCAAGGTCTGTCCAGCAGGCGATCCCGATCCAGCGGATCTGGCCGGATGGAGTATTCCAGTCCGGGACAAAGTTTTCCAAGACCTTCCGGTTTTCCGATATCAACTATGCCATCGCAAGCAAAGAGGATAAGACGGAAATGTTCTTGGATTACAGTGAACTGTTAAATGCCTTAGATTCCGGTGCGGCGGCAAAGATCACTTTAAATAATAGGCAGATCAATAAAGAAGAATTTGAAGCATCCCTTCTTTTGCCAATGAAAGAGGACGGGCTGGATGAATACCGAAAGGAATACAACGAAATGCTGCTATCCAAGGTCAGCGGCACCAACAACAGCATCTATCAGGAACGGTATCTGACGGTCAGTGTCCATAAAAAGAACATCGATGAGGCAAGGACTTATTTTGCACGTGTGGGAACGGATATCATCACCCATCTGAGCAAGCTGTCCTCCATTGGGGAAGAACTGGATGCGGAACAGAGGTTACAGATCTTCCGGGATTTCTTTCGGGCAGATGAACCCAGTGCTTTCCTTTCGATATGAAGCATTTGCCAAAAAGGGGAGCAGCTTCAAGGATTGGATCTGTCCCCAGTCCATGGAGTTTTCCAAAGACTTCTTCAAGATTAATGAACGGTTTGGGCGGGTGCTGTATATGCAGGATTATGCCAGTTATGTCAAGGATGACATGATCTCGGAGCTGTGCGATCTAAGCCGGGACTTGATGCTGTCCATCGATATCCTCCCGGTACCCACAGACGAAGCGGTGCGTGAGATCCAGAACCGTCTGCTTGGCGTGGAGACCAATGTGACCAACTGGCAGAGACGCCAGAATGCCAACAATAACTTTTCTGCCATTGTGCCTTATGATATGGAACTGCAAAGAAAGGAAACCAAAGAGATGCTGGATGACCTGACCACCAGGGACCAGCGGATGATGTTCGGCATCCTCACCATGGTGCATATGGCAGACAGCAAGAAACAGTTGGATTCGGATACGGAGAGTATCCTGTCAGTGGCAAGAAAGCATTTATGTCAGATGGCAACCTTGAAATGGCAGCAAGTGGATGGACTCAATACGGTACTGCCTTATGGCATCCGCAAGATCAATGCCCTTCGTACCCTGACCACAGAATCCACCGCAGTTCTGATCCCCTTCCATACCCAGGAGATCATGCAGCCGGGCGGTATTTATTATGGGCAGAATGCAGTGAGCAAAAATATGTTAGTGGCAGACCGGAGGAAGTTATTGAATGGAAACTCCTTCCGATTGGGTGTCAGCGGTTCGGGAAAGAGTTTCTCGGCAAAAGAAGAGATCGTGGACCTTGCCCTGTCTACGGAAGATGACATTCTCATTTTAGATCCGGAGTCGGAATTCGGTTCTTTGGTGGAAGCGCTGAATGGGGAAGTGATCTCCATTTCTGCAACGTCCCATACCCATCTGAACGCGCTGGATATGGACTCCGCCTATGGAAATGACAAGAATCCGCTGATCGAGAAGTCGGAGTTTATCCTGTCCTTGTTTGAACAGTTGGTGGGGGCTGGCAACTTGTCTGCCAAGGAAAAGTCCATCCTGGACCGCTGTACCGCAGATGTGTACCGGGAATATATCCGAAGCGGTTATAAAAGCGAAGTGCCGACCTTGAAAGATCTGTACCGACAGCTCATGCTCCAGCCGGAAGAGGAAGCCAGGGGGCTTGCCTTGTCTTCAGAGTTGTTCATCAATGGAAGCCTGAACACCTTCGCCCAGAAAACCAATGTGGATACGAAGAACCGTATCATTGCCTATGATATCCGGGAACTGGGAGAGCAGCTCATGCCCCTGGGAATGCTGGTCACCTTGGACAGCATCTTCAACCGGGTGATCCAAAACTGGAAGAAAGGAAAGACTACCTGGGTTTTTGCCGATGAGTTTTACCTGTTGTTCCGGTATCAGTACAGTGCGGACTTTTTCTACCGGCTCTACAAGAGAATCCGTAAATACCATGGGTTTGTCACAAGTTTAACGCAGAACGTAGAGGAACTTTTGAAATCGGATACGGCAAGGCTGATGCTGGCAAACAGTGAGTTTTTGATCCTTTTGAACCAGGCTGCCACAGACCGGGACGAACTGGCATCTCTTTTGAACATTTCCGAGAACCAGTTATCCTATATCACCAATGTAGGCGCAGGTAAGGGTTTGATCCGGTGTTCCGGAAATCTTGTGCCATTTGAGAACAGCTTCCCAAAGAATACGAAGCTGTACCGTTTGATGACAACGAAACCAGGTGAATGCTAGTGAAAAAGATATTTTTGAGGGTGCTGCTGAACGTTCTTCGGCAGCATCCTTTTGGGAAGGAGGAAATGTAAATGAAAGAAGGAGAAACAGTGGAAATCCAGGAAACGAGAGAACGCTTCGGGAGCAGGGCAGTATCCGGGCATTGCTGGAACTTTTGGAACAACAGGGCATGGAGCAGGAAAAAGGGGATGCGCTCCGTATGGCAGACTATATTGATTCTATGGAAATGCAGCTGGGAACTGTCTTAAAGGAATTGGGAGAGGTGAAGAAGCAATTGGGTGTGATGCAGGAAAGCAAGGTCAAACTCTTTGCGGTGAACACAATCCAGAAGGCGGAACATCAGGTGCAAACACTTCGTTTTCAGGTGGGAGAATGGAAAAGAAAGTTTGTGGGACGAGCAGAACAGGCAGTTATGGACTTTAAAGAAAAGGGGAAAGATGCCCTTGCCTGTGCGGTAAAGGGAATGCACCTTACTCAAGGCTTGCAAAAAATCCAATCGTCTCTGCATACGGTGATGCTGTCGATGGATCAGAAGATTGACCGTCTGGGGAGCATGGCGGAAGAACTGCATGTTGCCAAAGAGCATCTGCGGAATGCATTTCTGGAAGCGGGTGGAAAAGAGGTGCGAAAGCTCACAGAACGCAATTCCGAACAGGGAATCATCTTTCAAACGCAGAAAGTGCTATTCCAGTCTATGCGGAGTATCCATCAGTTGGAGCAGAAAACAGAGCGATTGAAACAGCAGGCTGAGAAACTGGAAGCAAGAGAAGGAAAACAATTGTCTGTGAGGAATACCTTGCAGGAACTTCGACAAGAACAACACCATCTGAAGCTTGGTAAAGAAGAAAAACAGAAGTCGGCGGTTCGATAAAGAGAAGTTTTTCAAAGGGAGGTGAAATCCATGAAAGAAGAAACAACCATTACCTTTCTTGCAGCGGAGTGCGGGGAGTTTCATGGGATGGGGGAGTGTATCGAATGTACGTCTTTAAAAGAAGCCTTCCGGCATTACCAGAGATTTTGCAAACGTTCCCCTCAGATGCTTCCGTCTTTGGAATTTTCCCTGCACCATGCAGAGGATCCTCTGTATAACGAGGGAGAATATCCATTGGTACCGGGAGAAGGGAAAAGAGTTACTATCCTATGTTCCCTACTATGCCAATCATCCGCTGGTGCAGGAAGCGGTAAGGGAATTGGAACAGCTGGAGAGTCAGCAGAAGAAATTAAAAAAGCGGGGAAGGGAACGTTAGAAAGTACAGAAGATGGGAGGTGTGTGATTGAAAGATATCAAAGAAAAAGTGCGGGATCAAAGTCCAAAGATCCGCAATTCAGCCTCCCGGCTTCCGAAAGAACTGGTGCGTTCTGCGATGCTGGAGACAAAAGAAAAGACCAGCATCATGGCAGATAAGCTCGGAAGAGAAACGGGAGAGGAATCCCCGGTAGAATATGCCGGAAACCGCATCCAGCGTGTGGAACAGCGAGTGGGAAAGGAAAGTGCTTCGGCAGCCTATCGTGGCGGTAAGAAGCTGGCAGTGAAAACTTATGAGAAGTTAAAGGAGCAGAAACAAAAGCAGAGAGAAGCTGCGACAGCCCTTTGGACGGAGAAACAGGAACGGGTGGCACATCCGCCCAGGCAGGGCAGTCAAAGGCAAAGAAAGGGCGAACAGAAGCCAAAAGAAGCATTAAGGCCAGGCCGGAAGCAGAGAAAACGATCAAGGAAGCTGGAAATCGGATGGTAAAAACAGCGCCCCGTGTGGTGAAAGCCTCTCCGGTTTCTTCCCAGAAGGTGAAAACCCAGGCAGTCTTACAGAAGAAACAAGCACTCAAATCCATGAAAGCAGTCAGGGAAGCGAAACGGGCTGCCATGCACTCTGTTCAGACTGCCAAGCAAAGTGCAAAGACTGCAAAGGCAACCGGAAGAGGATTGAAAGCCATGGCAGAAGCCGCCGCTCATGCAGTGAAAGCTGCATTTGCAGCATTGATGGCAGGTGGAGGCGCAGTGTTTGTCGTTCTGATTCTGATTGTGGGGATCATTGGGGGTGCAGCCTTTTTGGGAAATTCCCAGAGCAGTGAGGCTTTAAGCGCAGAAGTGCTGGCACATACACCTGCCATTCAAAAGTATGCCAGTGAATTTGGCATCCCGGAATATGTTCCTGCCATTCAAGCCATTATGATGCAGGAAAGCGGCGGCAGGGGAACGGATCCCATGCAGGCCAGTGAGTGTCCTTATAACACCCAGTATCCCAATACACCCGGTGCGATTCAGGATGCTGACTATTCCATCAAGGTGGGAATACAGTATTATGCAGATTGTGTCCGGGAAGCCGGATGCCAAAGCCCACAGGATATGGACAAGCTAAAACTCAGTTGGCAGGGATATAATTATGGGAATGGATATATCTCGTGGGCGTTGGAAAAATTTGGCGGTTACAGTGAAGCCAATGCGCTGCAGTTTTCCCAGGAGCAGGCAGCCGCCCATGGCTGGTCGGGGTATGGTGATCCGGAGTATGTGCCTCATGTGATGCGGTATTATTCCGGCGGAGGTTGGTTTACCGGACTTTTTGGAAACAGGCAGCTTGTCACCATTGCGAAAAGCCAGCTTGGAAATGAAGGCGGAGAGAAGTTCTGGTCATGGTGGGGATTTACAGAGAGACAAGAATGGTGTGCTTGCTTTGTCAGTTGGTGTGCGGATCAGGCGGGGCTCATTCAAAACGGAGCTGTGCCAAAGTTTTCCCTTTGTACGGCAGGCGTGGACTGGTTTCAGGCACAGGGGAAATGCAGGGGGCAGGAAGTGTCCCAAGTCCCGGCATGATTATTTTTTTTGACTGGGATCATGACGGAGCCAGTGACCATGTGGGAATCGTGGAAAGCTGCGATGGAACTACGGTACATACGATTGAAGGAAACAGCGGAGATGCAGTAAGGCAGAACAGCTATACGGTGAATTCCCAGTCCATTTTGGGATATGGACTGGTTGCTTACTAAAAAATGAGAAAAAATCAAAGAACGGATTGCATTGTAGGAGCAGAGGAACAATGCTATAATAGGAAAGCAGGCAGGGCGCACGTCCTGCCTGCTGATAAATATGAAAAGTACAATCATGAGATTGATAAAATAGAGTCATTGGGGAGTGGAATATTTGAAACGGGAAGAAATCTTTGAATATGTAAAAAAGCAATATGGAACAATTCCGGAATATCTTTGGAAGAGTTCTCCGGAGAACGCAATCCTCCGACATAAGAATGGAAAATGGTATGCAGCTATTCTACGGGTTGAAAAATCCAAGTTGGGATTAGAAGAAGAGGGCATGGTAGATGTGATCAATGTAAAGTGCGAACCGGATATGGTGGGACTTCTGACACAGACCTACGGTTTTCTGCCAGGGTATCACATGAATAAGAAGTATTGGATCACCATGTTACTGGATGGAACGGTAAGCGAGGCAAAAATTTTGGATTTTTTGGATATGAGTTATGATTTGATAGATGGGAAAAAAGATTGAGTTTAGAGGTTCCGTAACGAATTTGACATAGGAGGTATTTTATTATGGATAAGAGAGAACAGATGATTCGGTTATGGTTTTCTATGTGGCTGGAAAAGAAAGATTTAGGAACAGATGATATTTTTGCAGAGAACGTGATTTATACAGAAGTTGGGGACCATGTTATAGCAATCGTGAAACCGTAAAGCATTGGTTTCAGGAATGGAATATGCGAGGGAGTGTAATCGCCTGGGATATCAAACAGTTTTTTCACAAAGGGAATCAGACAGCTGTGGAGTGGTATTTTAAAAATGTGATGGAGAATGGAGACATTGAAGAATTTGATGGAATTTCATTAATTGAATGGTCAGCAGAGAATAAAATCCAATCCTTGAAGGAATTCGGTTGTAATCTTCATAACTATAATCCGTACCAAAAGAGTGATACGCCCCAATTCAGAAAAGAAAAAATTAATTGGTTTTAAATGTTAAGTAAGCGGTACAAAGTAATTTTAGCAAGCAATGAGAAGGTGTGTGGTGACATGCATCTTCTTTTTTGCGTTCCAAAAGATTTTTAAGATTTCAAAAAGAAAATCATAAATTTTTCGATATGTAACATTTCTAGGACATTTCTGTTGTAAAATAAAAATTGGAATGATAGCAAAATTGTCGTAAAGGATGAAAAGGAATGAAACAGATTTTAATCGTAGAAGATGATGAACTTTTAAATAAAATGTTAGTTTACAACCTACAGTCAGAATCCTATGGGATTGTTTCTGTGGAAACGGTAAAAGAAGCCATGGAAGTATTAAAAAGCCAACCGTTTGACCTGGTACTATTGGATATTAATCTTCCTGATGGAAATGGATATGAAATTGCAAAAACAATCCGGGATAAATATAGTGATACCATTGTAATCTTTTTGACCGCAAATGACAGGGAAAGTGATGAGATCCGAGGATATGAACTTGGAGCAGTAGATTATATTACAAAACCTTTTTCCATCCATTCCCTGCAGAGGAAAGTAGAAAATGTACTGCGTATGATGCGGCATCATGTGTCCATGCAGGATGTCTTTGATGATGGCAGGCTGTTTTTAAATTTTGCAGAGCAGACAGCTATGCTGGGTGGGAAGCCATTAACCTTATCTACTTTGGAATTTCGGATGCTGAACCTGTTCTGCCAGAACCGCAATCGTGTATTAACAAGAAAGCAGTTGTTGGAAAAAATATGGGACTGCACAGAGAATTATGTGGACGAGCATACGTTGACGACAACGTTAAGCCGCATCCGGGGAAAGATTGAAACAAATGGAACAGTATATATCAAAACGGTGTATGGCATGGGATATAAATGGACCGGAGGTGAACCAGCATGATAGGAAAGAAAATCTCTGTAAAAAAGATGTTTTTTTGGCTGACTTCTGGAATGGCACTTTCAATGACAGCAATCATATTGGTCTCATTCTTTCTGACAAAAAATATCGTAGTGTTATGGGTTGGTCTGGCATTAATAGTCTGTGCAACACTGTGGATGCTTTTTATGGTACAACTGTTGGGGATGAGATTGTCAAATTTTACTTCTGAATTGTGCCAGATCCTTGACGACATGATGAACCGTAGTCAAGAGCCTGAAAATGTATCAGACAGGGAGACGATTTTTGCCCGTATCCATCATCGTCTGGTGCGTCTGTATAATATCCTGCAGGAAAGTAACCGGAAGGTAGAAGCAGAAAGGCAGGAATTACAGTCCTTGGTGTCAGATATTTCCCATCAGGTCAGGACTCCGGTAAGCAACATGAAAATGATTGTAGATACACTTTTGACAAAATCCCTGGAAGAACAGGAGCGGAATGAGTTTCTTAAAAGTGTAAGAGGCCAGATCAATAAGCTGGATTTTTTAATACAGGCATTAGTCAAAACCTCCCGTTTGGAAACCGGGGTGATTCAATTAGAAAAAGAAGATCATTTCATATATGATACTTTAGCGCAAGCTATGAGTGGAATCTTATATTCTGCAGAACAAAAAAAGATCCATGTATCAGTGGAATGTCCAGAGGATGTGTGTGTGTCCCATGACAGTAAGTGGACAGAAGAAGCTATTTTTAATCTATTGGACAATGCAGTAAAATATACCCAGGCAGGAGGGACTATCAATGTGTCTGTAGCGCAATGGGAAATGTATGTGGAAATAAAAGTATCCGATACAGGAAAAGGAATTTCAGAAAGCAATCAGGCATCTATTTTCAAGAGGTTTTACCGGGAAGAAGAGATTCATAATCAACCGGGTGTTGGAATCGGTCTTTATCTGACCAGGGAAATTGTAACACAGCAGGGCGGTTATGTTACTGTGGAATCACAGGTGGGAAAGGGATCAGCATTTTCTATTTTTCTGCCAAGATAAAGGAAAGAAATATATGGAGGATACTATGGCAGCTGTAAAATTGGTTTCACTTACAAAAGAATATCGAAATGGAGAAAATTACATAAGAGCAGTTGATGATGTATCATTTTCCATAAAAGAAGGAGAGTTTATTGCAGTCATTGGTGCTTCCGGAAGCGGAAAGTCAACCCTGATAAATTTAATCAGCGGATTGGAAAAGCCCACCCATGGATGTGTTTATGTGCATGATGTAAATTTGACGCAATTATCTTTAGAAGAACAGATTTCTTTTCGCAGATGGCATATTGGAGTTATTTTTCAAAGATATATCTGATTCCTGCCATGAATGTGTTTGAGAATATCGTGCTTCCGGCAAAATTATTGGAGAGGACAGTAGATGAAAAAGAGGTTTTCCGTTTGGCAAAAACTCTGGGGATCGAAGAGAAACTCTTTCAGATGCCGGATGAGTTATCTGGAGGACAACAACAAAGAGCTGCTATTGCCAGAGCTGTCTACACCCATCCTACCATTCTGTTAGGGGATGAGTTGACGGGAAATCTGGACTCCAGAACCAGCGCCTCTGTTATGGAACTGTTAAAAAAGATCTGCAGGCAATATCAGCAGACAATGCTTGTGGTTACCCATGATAAAAAAGTCGCTGCCATGGCAGATCGGATCATCCGCATGAAAGACGGAAGGGTGGTGGAAGATGAAAAACTATGATTATCACCGTCCGGCAGAAAAAGTGCTTTTGGATTCTTACAGAAAACAGAACCGAAACAAAAACCGTCTTTTGTTTCTGGCAGTTGCACTTACCGTTGGAGTGATTTTCTGTATGATAAGCTTTGCCTATGGGAAAATACAGGTGGACATCCAAAAACATATCCGGACAGATGGAATGACAGTGTCAACGTATATTGAAAATGGTACAGAAGAAATGGCAGGGCAGTTGCATACGCTCTCCTACATAGCAGAGACGGGAAAAGAAAAATTTGCCGGAAAACTATGCAATCAAACTATAAAATATTGCGACTGTGTTGTGGCAGATGAAACAGCATTTGAAACAATGCTCTGTCCGGCCTATACACAAATCGTAGGAACGTATCCCAAACAGGAAAACGAAATCATGCTTTCGGTCAAAACCTTAAAGTATCTGGGAATTTCGGAACCAAAGGTGGGAATGGAATTAAATCTGGATTTTTATTGGAACGACCTTTTTCAAACAAAAGGAACCGGACAGCAGACATTTCAGCTTTCCGGATATTTTACAGAATATCAGAATCAGGGGGCAAGTTCTTCCATTGCATTTTTATCCGAGAAGAAACTGAAAGAAAGTGGAGCTGGATGGGATCCCTGCAGGATACTGCTGAAACCGGAAAATGATTCTGTCAGTGGTATGCAGATGGAACAACAGTTGCAGAAAGATATCCGGTTGGAAGAAGGACAGCGGATTGTCAGCATGGATTCGGCTACATACCGGGCAGTAGAAGGAATGCTGGGAAGTTATGGATTTGCAGCTTTATTTTCTTTTCTGATTCTGTTGTGTATGTTTTTGTTCATCTATAATATTTTGAATTTATCATTGGAAAAAGACTTACAGCAATATGGTCTGATGGAAGTAGTCGGGGTACAGCAGCATCAGATTATACAAGTGATATTCCGGCAGATGATGGAAGTTGTCTTGATAGGAAGTCTTGCAGGCGTTGTCATAGGCGGTCTGGTGTACTTGGAGTCCTGCCCTCTGTCATTGGAAAACTGTATCTTGGACAGGCAGAAGAACTGGAGGGGCTTTCTTTCTACCAGCCTGTGTTCTTTCTAATAGCCATTCTTCCAGTGGTAGTGACTTTGGGTGTTGTGATACTTCTGGTAAGGCAAAAAATCAAAGTTTTGAGTCCTCTGGAATGTATGAACTATGGAGAGGGTACTGTTGCAGAGAAGAAACAAACAAAGAAAAAGAAAGCCAGTTTCCGAAGTTTTGGAAACGCTCCGGAAGTTTATCTGGCAGAGATATCTGTTCCGCAACAAAAAGGCTTTTTCATCACCATGATTTCTCTGACCATAGGATGCGGATTAGCGCTTGGCTCTTCTGTGATTGTAAAGGGGGTAGATCTGCAAAACCAAGTTTATGAAAGAACCTGATTTTCAAATCCACATTACACAGGAAGCCTGCAGCACATTGATGGAAACTTCCCCGAATACAGAAAATATGGTCTTTTTCCCGAATGAATTCTTGGAGAACATAAAGCAGACCGCAGGAAATAGTTTGCGGGACGAAACACAGATACAGGGATTTTATCCCATTGTTGGGGAAAATGGGAGAGATAGCATCAAGTTATTAAATGACGGGGAAACCGTTCCGACTGTGATTCAAAAAATTCTTCTTCTGAAGAAGAAAAACTGCAGGAATTTTTGAAAGAGCAGGAGAGGACAGCAGACTGGGAAACATTTGCACATGAAAACGGAACATTTCTTCTTCATGATCACAGAGTATCAGAATATGCAGAAGAGCAGGCATTGGAGCAGCTTGGAAATACAATAGAAGTGTATGATCTGGTACCGGTGGGAACGGATATGTCCGGCCTGCTTCCAGAGACACTGGTAAATTGTGGATATCTGGATATTACAAAGGAGGGATTTCCGGAATTAGAGTTGTGCTGGGATGGCAGAAATACCAACCTTCTTCTTGTAACAGAAGAAACCTTTGAAAACCTGTCAGAGAATCTTACCCCACAGACATTTGAAATGAGTTTTTCTGTAGAGAAGGAACAGGAATCAGGCTGTAAAAACAGATTAAAGGGAATGATCCAAACAGAAAATATGGAATTTCAGTCTGAAAACGGATATGCAGAGCAATTAAATTTATTTCAGATGGAGTGTCGGTCAGACCTCTTGTTAAAAGAATCGGAGTATATTCAGACCAGCAGACTGTTGCTTCTGGTAATCAGTGGATGCCTGATTTTTATCGGGATTATGAATTTTTTAAATGTAAGGGTAACGGACATGTTACTTCGAAAAAAAGAATGTGCCATTATGAATCGTGTGGGAATGACCAGAAAGCAGTTGCAGCGGATGTTCCTTGCAGAAGGAATTTTTACCTGGCTGTTGCTGAGTGTTCTGATATTGACCGTTGGTACAATATTGCTTTGCGGGATTGGATGGTATATGAAAACCGAGATATCTTATTTTGTTTTTTCTTATCCAATCAAAGAAATGGTTGCTCTACTGATGATTTTACTTGCAGGCAGTATTCTGGTACCAGAAATTTCTTTAAAAAGTTTTATGGAAAAGCGGATACTAAATAATTGGAGGGAATTGAATGATGTATCAAACCGTTTTAATAGAAAATATTACTACTGAAAATGTAACTGAAAAAATAAATGCAAAACTTCTGGAAATGGAAAAACAAAGCTACAAACTTGTAACTATGTCATTTTGGGGAGTTGAAAAAGCTATCTTGGTTTTCAAGAAGGGATTAAAAGGCAGTTTGCTGTGATATTTTAAATAGAATTATAGTCACAGATAAAATCAAGAACAGTAGAATATCATATTTGGTATCTTTTGTTAATTTTTTGAAATGTCCGAGATTTGTAATCAATTCAGGCTGAAATTCCTTGAATTTTGTTCTTTTCTCGGACATTTTCTGTGAGATTTGTATTTTATAATAGAGTCATCATAAAGAAAGGCAGAAAGGAGCTTATAGAATATGAGTATTTTACAGACAATCGATTTAAAAAAATATTATGGTACAGAACCGAATATTACAAAGGCACTGGATGGTGTGAATTTTTCGGTGGAAGAAGGTGAATTTGTAGCGGTAGTAGGCACTTCAGGTTCCGGAAAATCCACGATGCTTCATATGATGGGAGGTTTGGACACTCCTACCAGCGGAAGAGTTATTGTACGGGGAGAAGAACTGGCAAAGAAAAACGATGAAGAGCATGATCGATTTCAGGAGAAGAAATATTGGATTTATCTTCCAAAACTATAATCTGGTTCCGATTTTAAATGTATATGAGAATATTGTCCTTCCGGTAGAGTTGGATGGAGATACGGTAGACCAGGGATTTATGGATGAAGTGGTTCATATGCTGGCTCTGGAAGATAAACTAAAGAATATGCCGAATAACCTCTCAGGAGACAGCAGCAGAGAGTTGCGATTGCAAGGGCTTTGGTTGCAAAGCCTGCGATTGTGCTTGCCGATGAACCTACAGGGAATCTCGACTCGAAAACCAGTGCAGATGTTATGGGATTGATCAAACGGACTAGTTATGAGTTTCACCAGACGGTTGTAATGATTACACATAACAATGAGATCGCCCGACTTGCAGACCGGATTGTCCGTATTGAGGATGGAAAGATTGTAAGTTAGGGAGGTGATCATATGACATGGCCTTTTGAAAATAACACCAACGCTATTACGAAAAAAAATTGCTAAAAATGACATAGATAAAAACCGAGTTAAAAAGGTTTTCTCGCTTACTACGATAGTCTTTGCAACAGCACTACTCATGATGTTGATTATGTTTGAAAGCGGATATGAAACTACAAAAGATAGAATGGCAGAAGGCAGCCACAAGTTGTTTTTTATGATCTTTCCCAGCAGCAAATTGAGTTGTTGTATTCAGAGGAAAATATCGAATCCATCAAAGTAACTGAAACAGAAAACGGGTATGATGCTTCAATTACCATTGTTGATGCCACAAAAATGACGCAATATGGTTTTTCTTCTGCGGTCGATAATATATCTTCAAAATATGATATTCATCATGTAACAAGAAACGACTTATTCATGGATAGTTTGCCCAACGGAGGACTATTAAATCAGAAAAACATGGTTCTTATGGGGGTGGCAATCTTCATTATAATTGTGAGTGCTTTAGTAATTTACAATATTTTCTATTTATCTGTTGTAAATCAGGTGAGGCAATTTGGGCAGCTTCGTACTGTCGGAATGACACAGCAGCAAACAAAGAAAATCATGCGCTACGAAAGAAAATTTTTATGTAGAATTGGGGTTCCGATTGGTCTACTAATTGGTGGCCTTGCTGGATATTTGTTGCAACCTGATGGTTGGGATTGGATCGCTGCGGTAGTCTGGGGGATAATCATTAGTGTTATCATCAATTTCGTTGTAAAAGTATCGTTAAATAGACCTACAAAAATAGCCCTGAGCATTTCCCCGATCCTTTCCAGCAAATATATGATGGAACGCTTTGATTGTAAGGTTACTAACAAAGAAAAACGAAAATTATCTTCTTTGGGGCTGGCAATCATAAGCATAACATCACACTGGAAAAGCATTTTAATTTCTGTGCTTTCTTTGGGCCTAAGCGGGCTTTTATTTGTCTTAGCTGCAACATATACCGCTTCCATTGATCCCGAATCTATTGTAAAAAAAGATGTCTACCAGTATGGACAATTTGTGATTGATACTACTGGTAAATACAGTGAGAAAGTTTCGGAAATTGAAAACTTCAAACAAAAGATAATGGAGCTTCCAAACATTAGCAATATAAAGCAAGTTGTTGAAACAGATATTAGTTGGACAGGGAAAAATAGCACAGGCAAAGATCAACTTTCTATTATTACCGCTAATGACTTTGCTTCTATTCAGCAATTCGGCGAATCAGGCGATTTGGATTATCAACAGCTTGTTCAATCTAACCAGATCGTTGCTGTAAATGGTGTAGAAGGTATTTCTAAAGGCGATACAGTAGAATTTACATTTGGGGATGGCACCCAAAAAACTTATACAGTGGGAGGCATATTAGATGGTGATCTGTATTCAAATACAGCAATTTATGGCGGCTGGTTTTTAATACCCACTGAATTGATAGCAGAAAATTCGGCTTCTTTTGATGTTTCTATTAGGTTGATTGTAAAGGCAAATGATACCGGATTGGAACACACCACAATATCTTTAGAGAAATTAGTGGATATGTCAGATGGATTAACGCTGACGACTATGCGAGAAGCAATTGCTGCAAAAGAAGCTACTATAAGGCAGGTAGGAATATCTATCATAGGCGTAACACTATTCTTGCTACTTTTTAGTATCATTACTTTCGCAAGTACAATTATTACAAATATAGCAACAAAAAAGCGGGAATACGCTATGTTTCAATCCATCGGTATGACTTGGAAACAAACAGAAAAAATGGCATTATGCGAAAGTTGTGTATTGGCTGTAGGGAGTTTGATACTTACTCTGATATTGGGAATTATTTTAGGGCAGATATTGATAAAAGGCTTGATAAGTGCAGGGATTTTCTATTTGTCATATACATTTCCATTAACATTGTTTACTGTATATTGCATTGTGGTAGTTCTGATTATTTTGACGATTACTATTTCAGCTTTTTACAGTTTACAAAAAACTCCGTTGGTTGAGAGATTACGATTATAGACTAAGGAAGTAGACCCGACTAATATAAAAATGTCCGAACGTTGTAGCATTTTTGCTGTACTACTCATGTTCGTGCAGGTACTTTACTCAATATATGCCATCCGTTATATGCGGAAACAATCTTTGGTAGAGCGAATTAAGATAACAGAATAAGGAGGTGGCAGGCTATGACTTGGCCTTTTGAAAATAATACAAACGGAATTGTCAAGAATCTGGCGAAGAGAAATTTAAAAAGCGAAAAACGAAGAAATGTCATGGTAATAGTATCGGTAGTTTTAGCTGCTTTTTTAATCAGTCTTTCCGGTTTGACTGGAGTTTCACTGATGCAAACAGAAAAGAAGAAAGTGATCGATACTTACGAAGCAACTTATGTACAGGTTGATGAAACGCATATAGAAGAGTTAAGAGAAGTGCCGGAATTTGCACGTGTGGGAGAATACTATAGGTACGGGGAGGAAGTTTCTGCACAGGGATTTAAAGGATTCTTTGCTTATACGGATAAAGAAACTCTGTATATGGCACGTTCCCAAATGAATTTGGCAGATGGAGATTTACCGGAAGAGAAAAATGAAATTGTAGTAAGTAAAGAATGGCTTTCAAAATTTTTCCCAGACTGTCATATCGGTGATTCAGTTACCTTGGATACGGAAAGTTTTTCGGGTGAGTATACTATTTCAGGTATTTTAGATACAACAGGGCAAGAAAAACAAAATATTTACTCTTTTCTTATCTCCAAAGAAATGCTGGAGCAGTGTACGAAGTATGAACCTGACGGATACTTTGCCTATGTACATCTGAATCATGTAGATCAGTTAGACGGAGAACTTATCAAATCTTACGTTCAGAAGATTAAAGAGGAGTTGCAGATACCTGGAGTCGGTTTTCATGATGCTTATTTCCGTTATATTGACGGAGACATTTCCATGGAGAATGTTTTGCTGCTTATGGCTTTTGCAGGTATTGTTTTGGTAGGTGGCTGTGTTGTAATTCAAAGTATTTTCCGTATTTCCATTATTGATAAAATAAAAAGCTATGGTCAGCTCCGGACTGTTGGTGCTACCAAAAAGCAGATTATGCGTATTGTAAAAAAAGAGGGACACTCTTTGGGATGGAAGGCATGTCTATCGGGATTTTACTTGGTTTAGGAGTGACACTTTTGTTATTTCCCAAAGGTTTTTCTCTTTCAGGCTATCTTTTAGTGATTGGATGTACAGTATTGATCTGCTGGACCATGATTTGTCTGTCTATCCGAAAACCTGTGAAATTAGCCGCAAATATCTCACCAGTTGAAGCAGTTCGTTTTACTTCCCTTCAAAAGAAGATAAAAAAATCGGGCGAAGAGAAAAAAGATTAGCCTTGTTCTCTCGGAATGCTGAACTTTCGCAGGGATTAGAAGAAAACAGTCAGTATTGTGTTTTCGCTAAGTTTGGGCGGGATTCTGCTTTTGGCTGTTAGTTCTTTGTTGCTTCTGCAATCCCCGGAAAAAATGGCAAGACAGCATTTCAAAAATGGGGATTATAAGATTTACATTGATTCGGATCGGGAACATATTGATCTTCTCAAACAGGGAAATCCATTGAATGAAGAATTGAAACAGGAAGTTCTGGGGATTGATGGAGTAGAAGATATTCTGGTTACAAGGAAATCTGCAAGTTATGGAGCTACTTTTGGTGGAATTACTGCTCGCGGTACCTGCGACATGATTACTAACGAAAATAAGGAACTTCTGGCACAAGCTGTTGTAGAAGGAAGTATGCCGGGCGACAATAGTATTTTATTGAAAGACGATTATCGTGATTTTGATGGGAAAGAGAAATTGGGGGAAACCATAGAACTTTCATTGGGAGAGAAAACAATTCCTGTAACCATATCAGGATTTTTTGATGGGAAAAAAACTGATTTTGCCAGTGGACATGGTTCAATCGGAGTGGATGGACCAATGATGTTTTTGTCGGAAGAACTGTTTCAGGAATTAATACCAGATGTAACTAATTTTGATTACTCCTGGGACATTGTCTGCGATCCGGAGAAATCCGAAAAAGTGGGAAAGGCTTTGGAGAATCTTGTTGTTTCGCATACCGATATTGGCTTAGATACCTTTGAGGATAAGGTAGATAGTTATGGGTATATGGATGTAGCATATGGTGTAATGCAGGTGATTTCATGGTTCATCTTTTTGTTTGGTGTGATCAACCTTATCAATACAACACTTTCCAATCAATATTCGCGCAGACAAGAAAATAGCGTGTTGCGCTCGATTGGGTTAGCGCCGAAACAATTAGCGCAAATGACGGTATGGGAAGGAATGGTGTATGTGGTTAGCAGTATTTTGCTTATGCTTGCCATTGGACTGCCAATTACGCTTCTGGTATGGAGAAAATTCAGTATCAGTGCTTACGCTGGACGAATCCTTCCTTACGAATTTCCATGGTTGCAGATGGGAGTATATGTAGTAGTACTTGTGACAGTAGAGCTTATTTTATCTGTTTGGACAATCCGCAGACAGAAAAAACAATCCCTGATTGAACAAATGCGGTCAATGGAATAAGAGAAAAGTGCTTTTGCTGAAAAGTGTGGAACATTTCGGCAAAAGCATTTTTTATGGAAAACATTTTTTCCTGAAAGAAAATAGGATATAATCAATCTATGTTTTGGAATGATGAACATCAGAAAAACGGTATTTAGGACATTTTCTGCAACATTTGAGGTTTAAAATAACGACAAGTTTAGAAGATGGGAAAGGAAGAATCTGGATTGAGGAAATTTTAATTGTAGAAGATGACAAAGTATTAAATAAAACGCTGGCTTATAATCTTACTGCAGATGGTTATGAAGTAACCTCTGCATACAGTTTTCAGGATGCAGTAGAACGATTGAAAAAGAGTGAATTTGATATTGCTCTGTTGGATATTAATCTGCCGGATGGGAACGGTCTGCATTTATGTGATGAGATCAGAGGAAGAGGGCAGCATACCTATATTATGTTTATCACAGCAAATGATAAAGAAGGTGATATGCTGAAAGGCTATGAAGCCGGATGCACAGATTATATTACAAAACCATTTTCAGTGATGGTTCTCTGCAAAAAGGTAGCCGCTGTTTTTGCAAATATGGAATTGCGGACACCAAAGCATGACGTGTTTGAGGATGAAGTTTTGAAAATTGATTTTTCCGAACAGAGTGCGGTTCTGGAAGGCAAGGCGATAGAGTTTACACCCAAAGAATATCGTACCTTATTTTTGTTTGTAAAAAATCCGCACATTATATTAACGAAGCGGCAACTGATTGAGAAATTGTGGGATATTGATGGGGATTTTATCGATGAGCATACGCTTACTACGATTATCAGCCGCATTCGCAAAAAGATTGAAACGGATGAGCGAAAATACATTAAAACTGCCTACGGAATGGGGTATCAATGGATAGGCGGTGAATCACGATGAAATTACAGAATTTATCAACCAGAACTTTTCTGCGGCTGATCGTGGGAGGCGCTTCTCTGACCTCGATTCTTTTGTTGTTCCTCCTTTATGTTTTCACAAAAGATATAAGGGTGATACTTGGCGGTTTCAGTGTAATGATTCTTCTATTTTTCTGGGGTGTAATCTTTTTGCATTATTTTCAAAAGAAACTATCAGTATTTACAGATGGACTATGCCGGACATTAGATGAAATGATGGATAGTACCGTTCGTCCGCAGATAAATTATGAAGCGGAAACGCTGTTAGCGCGCATCAGCCATCGCCTGGAAAGGTATATCGTGTGATGCAGGAAACCAGGCATAAAGTAGAAGAAGAAAAAGCAGAATTGGGGTGGTAGGAGCTTGCTTGCTGGCAACAGCAATTCCGTTGCGTAGAATTTCAAAGATCAACATTGTGGATTCAATTGTAACCATTGAACTGTAAGTATTATAATATATTTTTTGTTTTAGGACATTTCAGTTGACATTTGTGTTTTACAATATTTTTTAAAAAGAGAA
>ENA-OQLB01000618-OQLB01000618.1-human-gut-metagenome-genome-assembly--contig:-NODE-618-length-19147-cov-4.503785_pt1 | contig 19147 bp, 17 predicted proteins | sample MGYA00242656_ERZ504813 | MGnify/ENA primary metagenome ERZ504813 (study PRJEB26092, sample SAMD00036388) | human gut metagenome | host: Homo sapiens | study: EMG produced TPA metagenomics assembly of... | reverse complement strand
CCATGGGGCTGAAAGCCCATATAGGAGATGCTGAGATTGCGGAGCGCTGCGTGCCGACCTGAACACCAGTCTATGGCTGGAGAAAATTCCTGCTGACTGGAACTTCTGTCAATTATGATACCGGTGGCCCGGGGATGCGATAGGCTTCGACCCCTCGCACATTGCTCTTCGCGACATTCGCCTGGGCATTGATTCTGTGATGTACTACGGCAGAGATATGAATGCCGTTATCCGGGAATTTTCCATGTATGAGCGTTCCGGTTTGAGTGTAACTTCCCTGACCGGGCGGTTGTTTGCCGATTCTACCGTTATCCGTATCCCTTCTTTGAAGTTGCTGACACCTCATAGTGAGATGAACCTTACGGCACAGACTTACTGGGAACTGATAAATATACCTACCACCGGCCGTCTGACAGCCCGTTTCAATGCCCGTATCGGCAAACAGGATGTACTGCTTTTTGCCGGTGGCTTGCCGGAAGCTTTCAAGGAAGCCTATCCGTTCCGTCCGTTGGTGATTCATGCCGGTACGGAAGGAAACCTGAAGCAGATGCAGATTTCCCGTTTTACGGCTGAGCTGCCCGGAGCCTTTTCGTTGAGTGGGGGAGGAGAATTCTGGAGCCTGACCGACAGTGTGAAACGCAATGGAAGCATGGACTTCGAAATGCATACGCAGAACTTGAACTTCCTGACCGGACTAGCTGACATTACTCCCGATGGCTCCATCATTGTGCCGGACAGTATGCACCTTGCGGCACGTGTCGGTATGGAGGGGGCGCAGTGCACTGCTGCCCTGAAACTGCAGGAGAAGGAAGGTGCCTTGAATCTGGACGCCGCCTATAATCTTGCTACGGAAGCCTACCATGCCGACCTTGCCATCAACAACTTGCAGGTGCATCACTTCCTGCCCAAGGACTCTATTTATACTCTTACGGCAAAGATGTCCGTTAAGGGACAAGGGGTGGATGTGGCATCACGAAAAACCGTGGCCGCTTTGAATGCCTCCTTGGAAAAACTACAGTATGGCCATTGGGACATTTCCGGTGTGGAGGCGCATGCCGGACTCAAGTCATCCGTTGCTACCGTCCGTCTTGCCAGCGATAATGTCCTTCTCAAGATGCAGGGAAATGCGGATATGCGTCTTGACCGCAGCTATCTGGATGGCGCTTTGGATTTGAATGTGGAAGAGGTGAATCTGCATAAGCTGGGTTTGGTGCCCCGACCGTTGAAACACCCGTTTGCCTTTACAATGGGAGCGGAGGCACGTCATGATTCTCTCAAGTTGAGGCTTGATGCCGGTGACTTGAATCTGCGTTTCCGCGCTCACAGCACGTTGAAGAAGTTGATGGAACAGTCGGATAAATTTGTCTCTATCCTGACAAAGCAGATTGATGAACGGCGTTTGGACCATGCCGCTTTGCGCCAAGTCCTTCCTTCAGCGGGCATGCATCTGGAAGCCGGTAACCAGAATCCCGTCAGCTATTTTCTGGCTGCAAAGGGTATTTCCTATAATGATTTCAAACTGAGCTTCGGATTTACTCCGCAAGTCGGTATCAATGGACGTACAGCTGTTCACGGATTGCGCATGGACTCCTTGCAGCTCGATACGATATTTTTTACAGTGAAGCAGGATACTGCCCGCATGAAGTTGCAAGGTGGTGTCATAAACGGTCCCAAGAACCCGCAGTTTGTGTTCCGTAGCACACTGACGGGTGAAGTCCGTAATGAAGATGCGGAACTGACTGTGGATTATGTGAATGGAAAAGGGCAGACCGGTGTTCTATTCGGTATTAATGCCCGTCCGTTGACCGAAGGACACGGTCGCGGTAATGGTGTGCTGCTGAACCTTATTCCTGCCGAGCCGATTATCGCTTTCCGTAAATTCCACTTTGCGGACAATAGTAACTGGATTTATCTGCATAAGAATATGCGCGTCTATGCCAATATTGATATGGACAGCGATGATGGTCTGTGTTTCCGTATGCAATCCGACAAGAATGATACCCTTTCCTTGCAGAATATAAACGTAGAACTGAGCCGATTGCGCCTGGATGAACTTACGGAGGTACTTCCTTATATGCCCCGGCTTACGGGATTGTTCTCCGCCGAAGCAAATTATATACAGACTGCCACTTCCCTGCAGGTGTCCGCCGAAGCCAATGTAGAGAAACTGACCTACGAACGCAACCGGTTGGAGATATCGGCTTGGGGCTACCTGGTTGCCGGGCGACAAGAATACGCACTATTTGAATACCTATTTTACACATGATAACGAAGAAGTGATGATCGCCGACGGTATCTTGACGCAGAAAAACGGAAAGGATACTCTGGAAGTGTCCACTCGTTTCGAGCATTTCCCATTGAAGATGGCCAATGCATTCATCCCTGACCAAATGGTGGCCTTTACCGGAGATATTGATGGAGGGCTTTATATTTATGGTTCGCTGGACAAGCCTCAAATGCATGGTGATATTGTTTTGGACAGTGTGTCTGTCTATGCACGCCAGGCGGGAGCACGTTACTGGTTCGACAACCGTCCGGTACAGATAAAGGACAATCAGTTGATATTTGATAAGTTTGCCATTTATACCACCAGCAAGAATCCGTTTACGATTGACGGTAAGGTTGATTTCCGGAATATGGAGCGTCCTACTGCCAACCTCAATCTGCTGGCAGAGAACTATACGTTGCTGGATGCACCGCGTACCCGCGAAAGTCTGGTGTATGGAAAGGTGTTCGTCGACTTGCATGCCACGGTGAAGGGGCCGCTTGACGGGCTCACGATGCGTGGAAACATGAATTTGCTGGGCAATACCAACGTAACCTACGTGTTGACCGATTCCCCTTTAACGGTGGAAGACCGTCTCAGCGGCTGGTTACCTTTACCTCGTTCACCGATACGACGTCGGTAAAAGCGGATGAGGTTCCTGCCATGTCTTTGGGAGGATTGGAAATGTATATGTCCGTCCATATTGACGATGCTGTCCGTCTTCGTGCTGACTTGAGTCCCGACCGCAGCAAATACATCGAACTGGAAGGTGGCGGTGATTTGAATATGCAGTATACTCCCCAAGGGGATATGAGCCTTACCGGACGCTATACCCTTTCGGGTGGCGTCATGAAATATTCGCTGCCTATCATCCCGTTGAAGGAGTTCCAGTTCAATCCCGGCAGTTATGTGGATTGGCGGGGGAATATTATGAATCCTACGCTGAGCCTGAAGGCTACGGAACGTATGCGTGCTTCTGTGGCCGATGGTGACGGGGATGGTTCGCGCATGGTGAACTTCGATGTTTCCATTTCCATCAAGAACAGGCTTGACGCTCCCGATTTGATATTCGATATTTCGGCGCCCGAAGATGCCGCAGTAGAGAATGAGCTGCAGGCAATGGGTGCAGAAGAGCGTAGTAAGCAGGCCATTGCCATGCTTGCCACGGTATTTACCTGAACAGTGGTGCCAAAGGAGGAGGTTTGTCAATGGGAGCCGCCTTGAACTCAGTGCTTCAGAGCCAGATAAACTCCTTGGCGGGAGGTATAAAAGGTGCCAATATCAGTGTAGGTGTGGAAGACCGTACCTCTGCTGAAACGGGTGACACGCAGAAAGACTTCAGTTTTCGTTATTCCCAGCGTTTCTTCAACGACCGCGTACAGATAGTCATCGGTGGAAAAGTGTCCACCGGGGCCAATGCCACGAACGATGCGGAATCATTCATTGACAATATATCGCTGGAATACCGTCTTGATGCGTCGGGTACTCGATATGTCCGTGTATTCCATAATAAAAACTACGAAAGCATACTCGACGGTGAGATAACCGAAACGGGTGTCGGCCTTGTGCTGCGCCGGAAGATGGACCGATTGAGTGAACTCTTCATCTTCAGGAAGAAAAAGATAAAACCGGAGGCTGAAAATAGCGATATGAAAAAGTAGGAATGTGATATGAAACGACTGATATTATATATTGCAGGATTGATATTTCTGGCAGGTTGCTCCACCACGAAGCACTTGCCGAGGGGGAGATACTCTATACCGGCCAAAAGCCAATGATTGTATTGAACCGCAGTGAAACGTCTGTTGGTGAGATTGCTATGGAAGAGGTGGAAGCCGCCCTTGCTACGGCACCGAACAATTCGTTGCTGGGAAGCTCTACTATCCGCTATCCCTTTCCTTTCGGACTGTGGATTTACAATGGTTTCCAGAAGTATGAGAAGGGATTCGGAAAGTGGATATTCAATAAATTTGCCGCCACTCCGGTGCTTATGTCTACGGTGAATCCCGATATACGCCAGAAGGCGGCGGTTAACTTGCTGCGCGATTATGGCTATTTCAACGGAAGCGTCAGCTACAAGACATTTATCGACCCGAAGGACTCGCTGAAGGCAAAGTTGCAATATACGGTGAACATGCGTAACCCCTACTTTATAGATACGGTATATTATCGTGGTTTCAGCGAGCGTACCACTCGCATTATGGAGCTGGGACGCGACGTTCCCTTATCAGTTCGGGAGAACAATTCAATGTGGCTGATTTGGATGGGGAGCGTACCCGTATCAGTACCCTGCTGCGTAATGTGGGCTGTTATTATTTCCGTCCCGACTACCTGACCTATCAGGCCGATACCATGATAGTTCCCAATGGGCATGTCCAGATGCGCTTGATTCCCGTTCCCGGTATGCCAAAGGTAGCCGAGAAGCAGTTCCGTGTGGGGCGTAAATCCGTCTATCTTCTTGGAAAGCAGGGGCAGGAACCCAATGACAGCATGGATTACAAAGGCTTGACCATACATTACTACAACAAACCTCCGGTACGTCCCAACATGCTTTACCGTTGGTTGAACTATCAAGGTTATCGGCGGAAACGTCAGATACAGGACAGCGCAGGTATTGCCCGCCAGCGTTCTATGCAGAGTTTGTATAGTTTGTACCGTCAGACCCGTATTCAGGAGCGTCTGGCAAGCGTCGGTATTTTCCGTTATGCGGAGATGCAGTATATACCGCGTGATACGGCGTTTGTGTCTGATACATTGGATGTGAGGGTCATTGCCGCGCTCGATAAACCCTACGATGCGGAGTTGGATTTTAATGTCACCATGAAGAGCAATAACCAGACGGGACCGGGTGCCGCTTTTACGGTGACGAAGAACAATGTCTTCGGTGGCGGTGAAAGCTGGAATGTGAAGTTGAACGGTTCGTACGAATGGCAGACGGGCAAGTCAAGTTCTTCCTGATGAACAGCTATGAACTGGGGATTTCCACTTCTCTCATCTTTCCGCGCGTGGTGTTTCCTAGGATGGGCGACCGTGAGTATGACTTCCCGGCTACAACGACTTTCCGTTATATGCCGACCAGATGAACCGTGCCAAGTATTATAAGCTGCTGGCTTTTGGCGGTAATGTCACTTATGACTTCCAGCCAAATCGACTTCCAGGCACAGTATAACTCCTTTCCGTTTGACATTCAATGTGCTGCGTAATCCTACTGCCGCTTTCGATACGTTGCGTGCCGAGAATCCGGCACTCTACGTTAGTTTGCGCGACCAGTTCATTCCTGCCATGGAGTACACCTATACTTATGACAACGCTTCCGTGCGCGGCAAGCGTAACCCCATCTGGTGGCAGACCACCGTTGCGTCGGCCGGTAACCTGACTTCTGCCGTCTACCGTATTTTCGGCAAGCCGTTCAGTGAGGAAGGAAAGAAGCTTTTCGGGGTACCTTTTGCACAGTTCCTGAAGCTGAACTCGGAATTCAGGTACCATTACCGGATAGACAAGAACCAAATGATAGCCTCGCGTATTGCCGGAGGGGTGATATGGTCGTATGGCAACGCTACGACTGCACCTTATACGGAACAGTTCTATATCGGCGGTGCCAATAGTGTGCGCGCCTTTTCTGCACGCAGTATAGGTCCGGGCGGCTATCCTCCCGAGACGGACAGAAAATATACCTATATCAACCACGTGGGTGATATTCGCATAGAAGCCAATATCGAGTATCGCTTCCGTATGATTGCCGACTTGCATGGAGCGGTGTTTCTGGATGCCGGCAATGTATGGCTGATGCGTAAGGACGAAAATCGCCCGAACGGTGAGTTCACCTTGAAGAATTTCCCGAAACAGATTGCTTTGGGTACGGGATTCGGCTTACGCTATGACCTGGACTTCCTTGTTTTCCGTCTGGATTTGGGTATCGGGCTTCACGACCCGTATGATACCGGAAAGTCGGGATATTACAATATTCCTAAGTTCAAGGATAGTATGGCACTGCATTTTGCCATCGGTTATCCGTTCTAAATGTACGTTTTTGAACGGATAGTGGTAAAGAATGAACTAAAACTCCCTTTTGTCAGACATAAATTTTTGTACATTTGCAACCGTTATCAACTATGATACACTAACCTTTTTAAATAATAACTAATATGAAACCAACTTTATTCTTATTGGCAGCCGGTATGGGCAGCCGTTATGGTGGCTTGAAACAATTGGACGGATTGGGACCGAATGGCGAAACTATCATGGATTATTCTATTTACGATGCCATCAATGCCGGTTTTGGCAAGCTCGTTTTCGTAATCCGTAAAGATTTTGAACAGGACTTCCGCGACAAGATTATTTCCAAATACGAAGGCCATATTCCCTGCGAACTGGTATTCCAGTCCATAGATGACCTTCCTGAAGGCTTCACCTGCCCCGAAGGCCGTACCAAACCTTGGGGAACCAACCATGCTGTAATGATGGGTGCCGATGTAATAAAGGAACCGTTTGCTGTTATCAATTGCGACGATTTCTACGGTCGTGACTCCTTCCAGGTAATGGGCAAATTCCTTGCAGCCCTTCCCGAAGGCTCCAAAAACGTATATTCCATGGTAGGCTTCCGCATCGGCAATACGTTGAGCGAGAGCGGTACCGTATCCCGTGGTTTGTGCGGAACGGATGCAAACAACTTGTTGACTTCTGTAGTAGAGCGTACCAAGATTCAGCGTATGGACGGCGAGGTGAAGTACATCGATGATAACGGTGAATGGACTGCCACTCCCGAGACGACTCCGGTCAGCATGAACTTCTGGGGCTTTACTCCCGATTACTTTGCTTACAGTGCAGAGTTTTTCAAGAGCTTCCTGAGCGACCCGAAGAATATGGAGAATCTGAAAAGCGAATTCTTCATCCCGCTGATGGTGGATAAGCTGATTAACAATGGCACTGCTACCTGCGAAGTGCTCGATACAACCAGCAAGTGGTTCGGTGTGACTTATCCCGAAGACCGTCAGAGTGTAGTCGACAAGATTCAGGCTTTGGTGGATGCGGGCGAGTATCCTGCGAAGCTGTTCTAAGAAGAACTTGAATACTTTACTATAAGGAAAGGCTGTTTCACGTTGCATCGTGAGGCAGCCTTTTTGTGTATAGTGGGAGAGTCTGCCGGAAAGCTCTGTATTTGCGTTCTTTGTGATTATTTTTTAGACGCGGATGACGCGGAGTTTTCATATTTCAATCCGCGTCATCCGCGTCTAAGCGATAGCAGATATAAGTTTTCGAACACTGAAGAGGAGAATACCTCTGCAATGAAACAAATGCTTCTCTTTGCTGATATGTTGTAAGCTAAAATACAGATGTTTGAACGAAGTATAATGAAAGACTTGCGCAAGTGGGCAGATAATCCTTATAGGAAACTTTTCGATAGATAAGGTGCAGACCATAGAAGGTAAAAGCTTCCGGCTGGTGAACTTACCATTTTATTTATTGGCTGCTTTGCCGGAGGTATTGTCGAAGTTATAGTGTCTTTTTGTCTCTTAATTGGCAGGGTTTTGCCACCGCATTGGCAAAAGTTTGCCAAAGGTGTGGCAAGGGGTTGGCAAAACTTTTCTCTGATTGTCAGTGTATTACCGTTATGGACGATTGTTGAGTTCTGAACAGTCCCCCAATGAATAAAAATCCGTAAAAACAGTATAATCTCTCCTCGAAAGCAATAAATTGTAGTCGGATATTTGTTTTATCCTCTTGAACCGATTACTCATATTTTAAAATCGAGAGATTATGAATCAAAACAATCTTTTTGCCTACATGGCATCCCGTCGTTTCCCAACTGAAGGAGGAACGGCGTATGGGCACCGCCCATGTGTATCAGAGCACTTTGCGACGCGTCATGGAATTTGAAGGAGAGGAGACTCTGGATTTCAAGGACTTGACTCCTGCCTGGTTGAAGAGCTTTCAAGACCATCTGCTGGACAGCCGGTTGCAGTGGAACACCGTCTCCACCTACATGCGCATGCTCCGTGCCATTTACTTCCGCGCGGTGGACGACGGTGTTGCGCCCTATCGTTCGCGGCTTTTCAAAGGTGTATATACCGGCACCAAGGTGACGGTGAAGCGCGCGGTGGGCGAAGAGACCTTTCGCAGGCTCAGCGCTCCCGTCGATGATGAATCCCTGGAGTCGGCGCGTTGCCTTTTCCTGCTGCTGTTCATGCTTCGCGGCATCCCGTTTGTGGACATCGCTATATGCGCCGTTGCGACATGCATGGCAATGTCATTGCCTATCGCCGCCGCAAGACGGGGGCATGGCTCACGGTGCGCGTCGAGCCCGAAGCTATGGAGCTTATCCGGCGTCTGAAGAACCCCGATGAGTCATCACCCTACCTTTTCCCGTTTATCAGCCGTCCGGGCAATAACGAATACCGCCAGTACCAAAATGCGTTGCGCCACTTCAATTATTGCCTTGGCAGGCTGGCACGGGATATGAGTGGGGTGGAAGGCTGAGCAGCTACAGTGCCCGCCACAGTTGGGCTACCATTGCCAATTTCAGGAGCTATCAGCAGGAGCTCATCAGCAATGCCATGGGACATTCCTCGGTCAAGGTAACCGAAACTTACTTCAAAAAACATTCGGACAAACAAATACAAGAAATGAACAGGGGCATACTCTCGTATGTCTTTGATGGATATAATGCTTGGAATTAGGAGTTTACGACAAATCTGCTTCCTGGCGAATACTATGCCGGACATCCGTTACTTTGTAGGTAACGGGAATCTTTTCTGTTCGCAAATATCAACATGATTTTTTTAATTAGCAAGAAAAAAGCGACTTTTTCTTATCAAAAGTTGAAAATAGCCCCAGAAAGGCTTTCTGAGCGGTATTTTCTTATAATACAAGGCAATGCAGTTTGAGAAAATGCATAACGCCGGTGCTCCCGTGTTAGGTTAAATTAACACGGGCTGTCTGTTCATGTCTTCCTTTTTCTTTCCATGGTTCCCTTGAACAGTAGTGTATTTTACTACATAAGCGGCTTCTGCGGCCTCCTATGGTCGTTTCCCGTTACCTACAAAGTAACGGGACTGTTAAATCATCCCTTCCGGGGATGCCATGGACACGTACTAAAATTACACACATACTAAATATGAAGAATATGAGAAAAAGTGTTTGCATAATCTTTCTGATGATCGGCATCTCCCTGTCTGCCAGAATGTGGCGGTAAAGACAAACCTGCTCTATGATGCCACGACCACCTTCAACCTGGGTGCCGAAATAGGCCTTTCCCCCCGGTGGACGTTGGATTTGTCCGCCAATTATAATCCTTTTTCATTTTCTGACAACAAGAAGTGGAAGCACTGGATGGCGCAGCCCGAGGCGCGCTACTGGTTCTGCGAACGCTTCAACGGACACTTTATGGGACTTCATCTACTGGGGGGACAATACAACGTGGGGGGCGTGAAGCTGCCTTTCGGCATCTACCCCTCGGTGGAGGACTACCGCTATGAGGGCTACTACTACGGCGCGGGCCTTGCTACGGCTACCAGTGGGTGCTGGGCAAGCACTGGAGCTTCGAGGCAAGCCTGGGCCTGGGCTACGTGCGTGCGCACTACGACCGCTACGACTGCCCACGCTGTGGCGAATGGAAAGGCAAGGGAGACAAGAATTATCTGGGGGTGACGAAAGCCGCCATCTCCCTTATTTATGTAATCAAGTAAACAGAAGGAGGACATGGAAATGAAACGAATGCTATATGTCACGGGCCTGCTGCTGTGCACCTCCTTAGGAGGATATGCGCAGGAGGGCAACCTTATCGATGTGAAGGTGGTGAACGAAGAAGTGAAGAAACAAGGTAGCGAGGTGAGCCTGCGCATGACGCTGGACTTGACCGGCCTGCGTGTGGGTAATCAGAAGAGCGTGTGCCTGCATCCGGCAGTGGTCTCTGCCGACGGCACGCACGAAGCCGTGCTCGCCCCCGTAGTGGTGGACGGCAAGACGCGCAGCCGCGTGCACCGCCGCGAGAAGGCGCTGACAGGAGCCTCTCCTGCCACGGACAATGCCTACACGGTACTCCGCTCCGGGCGTGAGAGCCGGGTGGAATATATCGCCAAGCTTGCCTATGAGCCTGGATGGTGGACAGCCGCCTAGTGCTGCGCGAGCGGATGACGGGCTGCCTGGACTGCACGGCGGCCACGGAAGAATCGACGGTAAAGGCACCTTTCATAAAGCTTTTCACCCCGCGGTATGTCACGCCTTTCGTTACACCGGAGCGTGAAGCGGTGAAGGTGCGCAACGAGGTACGCGTGGCACGCCTGCAATTCCGCCAGGGAAAGTCGGATGTGGACCCGCGCTACAAGGACAACCGCGCGGAGCTGGAAACGGTGACAGGCTCCATCAACGTGGTAAAAACCAACCCCGACCTGACCATTACGGGCATCTACATCACCGGCTACGCTCGCCCGAAGGCTCGGTGGCTTTCAATCAGAAGCTGTCCGAATCGCGTGCAAACGCCCTGGCCGAATATGCCCGGAAAGATACCCACATGGATGCTTCTCTGTGGCACGTCGCGGGCATGGGTGAGGACTGGGAAGGCCTGCGCCGCGAAGTGGAGAAGCACCCGCAGTTGCTGGACATCGACAAGGTGCTGAGGCTTATCGACGAGTGCGAGGGCGACAAGGACGCCTGCGAGAAGCGTATCCGCGAGTCCGTATCACCGGATGTCTATACCCGCCTGCTGAACGAGATGTACGGCCCGCTGCGCCGCAACGAATACAAGATAGAGTACAGCGTGCGTAGCTTCAACCTGGAGGAGGCAAAGAAGCAGATAAAGACCCGCCCGGACCTGCTGAGCGTGGAGGAAATCTACACGGTGGCGGAGTCTTATGGCAAGGGTACTGCCGACTATGAAGAAGCGCTGCGCATAGCTGCCGCTACTTATCCCAAGAACGCCGCCGCTGTGGTGAATGCCGCCTGCCTGAAGATGGAGGGCAGAGACGTGCAGGGAGCTATCGCGATGCTGGAGGCTTCGGAGGTGAAAGAGGACGGCAGGGTGCTGAACGCGCTGGGTGTGGCGTATGCCAAGCAGAAGCAGTACGACCGTGCAAAGGCGGTGCTGGAGCAAGCAGTGCAGGCAGGAAGCGGGAAGCACGCACCAACCTGGAGCAGGTGGCAGGCGTAGTGGCCGACTTGTAAGAAAGACAGAACAGATACATAAAACGAATATTTTTTACTAATACTTTAAATTATGAAGTTAAACAGATTTTTTATGCTGGGTTTGGTCGGATTGGCATTCGCGGCATGTGGGAATGAAGATGAAGCTGAAAATGCTTTGGCTCAAGGTAATGGTGCAGTCAGCATCAAGATTGTGTCTCCGACTGCAAATAGTCGTGCGGTGACTTCGGACTCTCCGGATGGTACAATAAAAGTAACAGGTCCTGCTACGGTGTCTTTAACTGCTACTTTTGATGGTGAAGAGAAAATCAAGACGATTGACTTGGCAAGAGGAGAAACTGAAGCTAAATTTTGGAATGTGACAAATCCTACGCTGGTAACCGTATCAATGAATGACGGTACGAAAGTTTACACAACAAGTATTAACGATGTTACAATGCAGGTTACTGAGAGTATTCCTGCTTATGGTGAAACCAAAGACTTCACCTATAATAACCGAACAGGCACTCCGACTCTAGAAGACATCACGAATGGAGACAATACGGGAGCAAAAGATGGTGATACTGATAAAACGTTCTTCATGTATGAAGCTACCGTAGACTTGAAAATTCCTGTAGCACGTTTGGAGGTATCAAATATTAAGCATAAAAAGGAGGTTGAATCTGTTAAATGTGAATATGCAACATTGACTATTGATGGTGTCTATATGGATAATATCAGACCGACTGGAACAGGTGATTTGACCGATTATAAGTTCCCTGGTGACAATGGGGGAACAGCTTCCGGAACTGACGCTATCTTGTTTGATGCTATCCCAGCAGAAGGAAATGCAAATAATTTTATGGATTATGATTTATCTTGGCCGGCAGCGGATGAAGATGGCAAAGCCAAGTGTTTGCTTATAACTTCTATGCTCCGGAAACAGGAGATGATACTTCTGTAAATCCGATTTTAAAATTTATTTCAAGACGGCAACACCGAGCAACACGGGCGAGATAATGGCAACACCTCGTTATGCTAAAATCGTGAACTACAAGTCTGAAGTGAATGGTGCTCCTATTGTGTTGCTTGCCGGTCATGTTTACCGCATTACAGATGTTCAACTGGAAGATAAGAATATCTCCGGTGGTGAAGGTGGTGATGAGCTGTGGGGTGTAACTGTTACTGTAAGAGAGGCTGCATGGCAGGTTGAAACCACTTATGCTGATTGGGCAGAATAATTATCTTCCCACACCAATTAAGAATTTCTTTTTCCCCGCCTCCTTTCCACAGGCTGCGGGGAGAACCTTTCTCTTTTTCTTTTCTTGTTTGAAGAAAAATGACGTATCATATAACCGAAAACGTATGACAATGAAACAATTAAAGAAACTCATATTACTGTCGCTGGTTCCCGTCCTGACAACCGGTTGCATAAAAGAAGATATGGACGATTGTGAAAACGTCGCCATCTGTTTCCGTTACAAGGCCGACGGAGATAAGGATGTGCTGCGCCAATACATGGACAAGATTGACCTGTACGTTTTCGATGCCAACAACCGTCTTGTCGACCAAAGGACATACAATCAGGACGCCTTGAATCCCGCCCAAGAAGCACCCTCCTTCAAGCTACCCCAAGGCACCTACAGCGTGGTGGCAGTGGGAAACGCCTACGGCAAAACCCAGGTGAAGGACATCAACTCCACCGACCTCTCACAAATCTACATACAGCATCCCAACTGGGGCACAGCCTCCGCAGTGGACGGGCACGACCACAACTACATGGGAAGCAAGCAAATCACCGTGCCCGGCAGCAACAAGTTCCTGCGTGACACGCTCGACCTATTCAGCTCGCACATCAACGTAGACATCGAGATACACGGCCTGCCCGCCCCCGGCGAGGCAACACGCGCCGGTATTCCCTATAAGCTGAGCATCGAGAAATCGAATGCCCAGACCGACTTCAACAACGAGATTAACGAGGACGAAAAGGGTACCTGCTACCCCGAACTGGTGTACGACTCCCAGACCGGCGTCTACCACACCAACGACCTCACCCTCTTCCGCATGGACCACAACGACGTGTTGTCCCCCGTCTGCTGTACGCACCTCCTTCGCCTGGAGGACGCCGACGGCAACACCTTGGTGACTGGCAGCATCTACAACTACCTGCAACAGCACCTCAAAAGCATTGATGTGACCAAGCAGGAAGCCTACCTGCCCATCAGCATTGTGTTCACTCCGGTAGGAGTCACCATCAAGGTCCCCTCATGGTATGTGGAAGACGTAACACCCGACTGGCAATAAAAACAAGGAGGAACGATATATGAAAAAAATACTGAAGAAATACAGTCTGGCGGCAACCTTGATGGCAATCCTCTGCCTACTGCCCGCCTCGTGCATCACCGATGATGCCCCCGCCGCCACCGAGAAAGCAACGGTGACGATGACGTTTACGACGAGGGCGGTGACGGATGATACAAACGGAAGCAGCCTATTGGATAATGAGCAGATGCGGACTTTGCATGTGATTATGGTAAGAAGCAGTGACTCTGAAGTGATATTGAATGAAAGATATGACATCGCTCCCGAGGTAACTTCGCAAACAATCACTTACAATGACCTTGTTGTAGACAAGAATAATGGTACTGAATTTGATTTTTATGCCATTGTGAATGAAGGTTCTCTTACACTAACTGAGGAGGTAACAGAAATTTTGAATAGTAAAACTACTATTGATAACGTTTCTCTATTGGAGAATGTGATACTGGGAGAAAATGGTTTTGATTTTCAAAATCCTCCAACAGATAAAAAAACATTGCCACAAACTGTAATGAGGAAAAATGTTCGTTTAGAAGCTGAAAAATCTCAAAATGTGGCCTTGCAGTTACAATTTCCGGTGGCAAAGGTATGCTTGAAGTTTATTAATAATACCGATAAGGAGCAAGAGCTTACTAATATTAAAATGCCGAATGTGAAACCTAATAAGGGTTATCTTTTCGTTAAAGAAAACAACCTGCCAACTCAAATTTCTTATACAGATTTACTATTAAAAGAAAGTATAACAATAGCTTCTTCCCTAAAAGAATCTGAAGAAATTATCAGCTATCTCTATCCGGGACATATTGGTACGGGATATGAGTTGGTTACTAACTGGGAATATGTGGGACCACAATCGTTGAAGCTGCAAAAGAACAATGAAACTTTAACCCACCTTAGTGCCGGAGAGTGTCTGAATATAATCGTCACCTTGAATTCAACTCCGAAAGATACTGAGTTACAGTGGACCATCAGTGGTTGGACAAAGGAAGAAATAGATGTGCCATTTGAATAATGGATAGGAGAAATTTGTTATGAACAGAAAATTACAATATATATATAATTCTTTTTATCGCAATGATTGTTTCCGCACTGGCTGTGTCGTGTACGGATGATGAACTTGTGAAGGGTGGAGATAAATATGAGGTAGTGCCTGACATTCCTGTGGCACTTTCGCTGAAAATAAAAGTGGCAGATCAAATGGAAGTTCAAACCCGTTTGGCACAGTCTGACGAAACAGAACGCACAGTTAATAAATTGTTTGTGATAGCTTTCAAGCCGAGTAAGCAATCTGATGGAGCGGAGAATGCAGATGCTTCGGATGACGAATGGTCTGTGGACAATTCTGCATTTTATGATACTGAAGATGGTTTGGGAAATCCTATTGAAGTAGGGAAACCGCAATCTGTAGAGTTCTCTATGACTACAGGATTGAGGAGAATTTATGTGGTAGGTAATCCGCAGAGCGGGGTAGGAACCTTATCTGATGATGAATTGAAGAATGTAAAGACAATAGCAGCCCTAAAAGCACTTTATTCCAAGTTGAGTGATAATTTGAGTGTTGAGCGTGTCTATTTCTTGATGACTGGACAGGCGATAACCAAAGAAAAGAGTGAAATTGTAACAGTATATAAGTCTGGGGACCACCAGGGAGCAATAAGGGAAGATTACACAATGGCATTAAACCATGTAGATGCGCGTATAACTTTCAATATTATACCTGCTGTGGGAGTGACTTTTGAACCTGAAGCCTATAGAGTTATTAATATTCCGGGTGGTACTTATTTGTTTTCGCGCGAGAAACAAAATAGTGGAGATAATACATGGGATTATGATGGAGCGGGCTATGCTCCGAGTAATCGGCTGAGTGACTTTACTGAAAAGGATGGGAAGTCTATTTTTGAGTTTTATATTTGTGAGAATAGACAAAATCCTAAACAAAAAATAAGTACAGAGAGCCTACTTGAGGAGGGTACTTATTATGCTTTGCGTGAGAAACAGGAGAAAAAGCTAATAACCGGAACTGTAGAAGGGCAAAAATATGAAAATGGAGAATATGTATATGCCAATGCTAAATCAACGTATGTAGAATTGGAGGGTACTATTACCTATAAGGATGATGATGGGAGTGAAGTGTACGCAAAGACAACTTACACAATTCATTTAGGTAATACAGGAAATAGTAATACAGCCGACTGGTTGAATGACTTGGAACTCGTCAACAATTATGATACGGAACGTAATACTCATTATACTTATAATGTGAAAGTACAAAGTGTAGACCAAATCATTGTAGAAGTTGAGGATAGTAAGGAAGTCAATCCAGGTGCGGAAGGCGATGTCATCGTTGCGCAAGGAACTGTTAAGACGATGGATTCCCACTATGGAAGATTATTGCTGACGTTAAGAAAAGAAGATATTCAAAAAGGACTTTCCTGGTCGGTAACCACTCCTTTTCAACGAGGGATGAAGGTGTTTGATACGAAACTTCCCTATGATGGATACGGGCTTCCTCAAACAGATTTGTCTTTGAATGATTATAAGTGGGTAAAGTTTCTGGTTAATAAGGAATGTCGTTTGGCTAATGGAAACTATGTGCCGACAAATGTCATGGCAAAATATCCTGGCGAACAAGCGTATGACGGTGGTGGTAAAAATAATTCAGAAGCAGCCCCTATTGCAGGTGGGGAGTATATAGAAACACAATTTTATGGACATGTGCGGTTGTATGACATTAATCAGTTATTGAATTTTTTGCATGTGGAGGCTAACAATGGCAATAGTGATATTTTTGAGCGGAGATGGAATTCGGAAACATTTGAATACGAAGATGTTGTAACGATTACTGCTTATGTAGATGAATATATTTATGTATATGACCCACGAATGATTTATTATCGTCAGGCAGCATCAGTAGGACTTCCCGGTTCTGGTGATGGTATAGAGGGTGTTAATTTGGAATTATGGAAAGAAACAGTGAATGGAGAAAATCGTATGCTAAATTTTTGTGTAGAAGGCTCAAAATACAGTGAAGATGGAGAAAGTTCCGTAGCACGTAGTGTTTATTCCATCGCACAAAATCCGGTTTATACTTTCTACAATCCGAAACATGCTGACTTGAAAACGGCATGGGGAACAGAGGCTATGATGGAAACGAAATTCTTGCCGATAGTACCGGACGGTGTTTCCGATGAAGACTTTAATAGTCGTTTTAGTGGACAAAATCCAAATGGAATGGAGAATGGACGCCTCAATATGTTGAACCTTATTAATGCGAGACAAACAGTAAACCAATTACATTGGACGGATGTCTTAGGAGTTGTTACGGATGTAGATCATCAATTAAACTCTGGCTATGAGAGTATTTGGTATGCCTGCTTGTTGCGTAACCGTGATTTGGATGGGGATGACGTTATAGATGCAGATGAAATCCGTTGGTATCTTGCTTCTGTAGATCAATTGACAGATTTGTGGATTGGGGAAACTGCTATTCCTAAAGCGAAACTTTATATGAATGATATTGATGCTTCCGGAGTGGAAATACCAATTGAAAATGGAGAAACACGTGTACATGTGGCAAGTAGTAGTTATCATCCTGGTACAACAGATAAGCCTACAAATAAACCTAGTGATCCATGGGTTATATGGGCAGAGGAAAGTGCATCGAGAGGATCTGCGTCTTATTCACAGACAGCACCTGGTGAACACTTTACTGGTATTAAGAATTTCTCTTATCGTTGTATAAGAAATCTGGGGTTAAGTTTGAAGGATATTGATGCAGTTCCAGAGGATTATGTAACGAAAGGAAGTAGCACACATATTATTGGAGGTGTAACTTATAAGGAGAAAACTATTGATATAAATCCTATGATTGATAACACAATCAGACCGTCTGTAGGTACTGAAGTATTGCCGACAAATACGGAAAGAGATATTTCTGGTAACAATCGTCCACCTTTGACGTTGGCAATTCTTGCGGATGAGGGTGATATTAGTTATGGAGTATATCCTGAAGAGGGATCAATTGGAGCAGAACGTGTGGCAAAATATGAAAGAGTTGATCGCCCCTGTCCTATTGGATACCGTGCTCCTAATCAGCGTGAATTAATGTTGATGTACACAACCTATCCTGATTTGATGACCGGATTTACTTATTTGACAAATACAACTTTTAGCGGTAGGAATACTGATATAGGGCAAGGTGTAGGATCTACAACGAATAGAAAGGAAGCTTTCGCCTATACAAGTGGTACTCTTCAATTGACTACGGGCTGGGGAAGTGGTAAGGTGCGTTGCGTACGCGATGCTACCAATAATCTGGGAGGAAATTAATAGGGAATGAGACGTATCCTCAGCTGTATCGGTTTGTTTCTGTTTATTGTCGGTTTGCTTCATTCTTGCATTGCCGGTGATAAACAGAAAGCCGGGAAGATGGATGAATGTACAGAGAATGTCAAAGGGAAAGCTGAATTGAGAGATCAGCAATTCCCTTTTCCCGAAATCCCCTCCGTCCTCACCTCCCCCACCGAGCGCAAGACTTTCTTGCTGACGCACTACTGGGACAGCTATAACTTCTCCGACACCGCCTTGGTGAATAACCGGGCGGTGACGGAGCAAGGCTTGGTCAATCAGCTATCCCTGTTGTCGGCTTCAGAAGCCACGCAGGAGGAGATTAAGGGAGGCATCGGCAACCTCTGCACCGGCATGGAGAGTCAGGAGCATGCAAGGCAGGTGTTCATGCGCTGATGGATGATTATCTCTATAATCCCAATTCGCCGTACTACAACGAAACGCTCTATGCTGCCTACCTGCGCCGTATGCTGCAAAGTACCGCGCTGGACGAGGCAAGGAAAAGTTCTTTGAAATTCAAGTTGGAGCTGATAAGCCGTAATAACGTGGGCAAGGCAGCTACGGACTTCACCTACTACCTGCCGGACGAAGAATGTCGCACGCTGCGGACAACCACGGTACAGGGAGACAAGCTGTTGCTGGTATTCTACGACCCCGAATGCCCCAGTTGCCACGAAGTGCTGAAAGCGATGATGGCAGACCGGGCATTGGCTGATGCTGTGGATACAGGCACCCTGACCGTACTTGCCGTCTACACCGAGGGCAATGATGAAGTGTGGAGGAAAGCCCTGACAGACATGCCCCGTAGCTGGCTAATAGGCAACGACCGGCAACAGGTGAAAGACTGTGCTTTGTATGACCTCAAGGCCATGCCCTCGCTTTACTTGCTGGATAAAGACAAAACCGTACTGCTGAAAGATGCGGCCTACGACACCGTGAGGCAGGCGCTGGGTTTGAGATAAATCTTGTAATAATGAATCGGGCAGACGTGATTTGCGGTCTACCCTCGGAAAATTTAATCCTCTCCTCGACAAGAAGGCTTAAATTTCGCTATGAGACCAACTGTGAAGTTCGTCTGATAGATTTTGTTTGTTTTGT
>ENA-OQLB01000617-OQLB01000617.1-human-gut-metagenome-genome-assembly--contig:-NODE-617-length-19164-cov-4.206072_pt1 | contig 19164 bp, 21 predicted proteins | sample MGYA00242656_ERZ504813 | MGnify/ENA primary metagenome ERZ504813 (study PRJEB26092, sample SAMD00036388) | human gut metagenome | host: Homo sapiens | study: EMG produced TPA metagenomics assembly of... | reverse complement strand
TACTGTTCACACGATGTGCGACCAGCAACGCATCTCGCCATTTTAAATCGCCTTTGGCGATGGGGCGAGATGCATTCAAGTCAAAACACGCATCCTCCGTGTCAATCAGCGGAGTGATTGACAGGGAATGAACAGTAACCCTGTCTTTACCTTCTTGCTGTTCTGATTTTTTCTATCAATCGTAATTCTTTTCATACAAAAAATGCACCTAATTACAATTCCATAAATCCTCGTAATCAAGTGCATTTATTATACTATGTAAAGTCCGGTTCAGGTCAAGTTAATTTGTATTGCTTCATTAATTCTATTTCATGATATCTCATGGTTTATAGTTCCATCATTCCGGACATAATGCATCCTCCGGAAGCACCATTTTGTTTCAATTCTTCCCACTGTTTTTCATCAAACTTGATTCCACCAATCGCATATACCGGAACATTCACAGTACTGCAGACATCTTTTAAGAATCCAAGCCCTCTCGGTGCCAGGCCTTTCTTGCAATCTGTAACATAAATATGTCCTGCTGTCATGTAAGACACACCAAGTCTTTCTGCTTCCTTTGCATCTTCCACTGAATGAACGGAAGTACCGATTCTTTGAAATTGTTCTTTCACACCTTCCGGAAGTTTCCTTAATTCCGGCAATGCAGATGTACAGATGTACATTCCAATTCCAATGCTGTTTTCCAGAACTTATGTAAAATACACGGAATCTCATACTTCTTGCAAACAGACAGAACTTCTTCTGACAGAATACGATATTCCTCTTCTGACAGATCTTTTTCACGCAAAATAATTGCCTGCGGTTTCATCTGACAAACCCGTTCAATCTGCTCCAAAAATGGTCTTTCGCACAGTTTTCTATTACTGACAGCTATAATTTTCAAATCCATCTCCGATAAATAGTGTTTCATCTTACACATAAATGTAATCACTCATAACCGGCTGGAGATTATTTTTCAATAATGCATCATAAACCTCATCTACCGAACGTTCATCTGAAATCTCAAACTGGTCATCGCCCTTATCCTCGATATCATCCACATGGCTTCCAATTCCTGTACTTACCCCTGCTGAAATCTTAGTTGCTGCGATATTTACAAGATTATCTCTGACACGCGCACACTCTCTTGTTGAAACTGTAATGCTTGCAAATGGCATAAACAGACGATATGCACAGACAACCTGCAGAAGCTGTGGTTCATGAACATCCATCGGATTGATTCTGTCATTATTGATGATCGGGCGAAGTCTTGGGCAGGAAAATGCGATTTCTGCATGTGGATATTTTCTCTGTAACAGATATGCGTGATATCCTGTTGCAAAAGCATCTTTTCTAAAATCATCCAGTCCTAAAAGCGCACCGAATCCGACTCCTCGCATACCACCTTTCACTGCTCTCTCCTGTGCATTGACACGGTATGGAAGATTCTTTTATGTCCTGCCAGATGAAGCGTCTCGTACTTATCTGAATTATATGTTTCCTGGAATACTGTCACATAGTCAGCTCCACATTCATGCAGATACGCATACTCATCTGAATTGACCGGATAGATTTCCAGACCGATCACTTTGAAATACTTTCTTGCAATCTTGCATGCCTCTCCAATATACTCTACTGTAGATTTGTTGCGGCTTTCCCCTGTCAGAATCAGGATTTCCTGTAATCCTGTCTCTGCGATTGCTGCCATTTCTTTCTCAATCTCCTCTGCATTCAGCTGTGCGCGGTTAATCTTGTTATGACAGTTAAATCCACAATAAATACAATAGTTTTCACAATAGTTTGCTATATAGATTGGTGTAAACATATACACACTGTTTCCAAAATGTTTTCTTGTCTCCTTCTGAGCTGCCTGGCAATCTCTTCCAAAAACGGAAGGCTGCCGGTGATAACAATGCTTTAAAATCTTCCGGAGTACGTTCGGAATGTGCAAGTGCATTTTTCACATCTGCTGCGGTATATTTGCTATAATCATAGGCTTCCATTGCCTCGATCACCTGATCCATGATTTCTGATCCGATATCCTCCATTCCCGGAAGATAAGTCATATGATCGATTCTGTTTTTCTTCTGATCTTCCAGAATTTCTTCACTTAAAATACTTTCATTAACATGTGTATCATTCATCTCAACTGCCTCCTAGTCTTCCAGAAATCCTGTCAATGGTGAAGATGCACTTGCACCTCGTTCAATTGTTCTTCCAAGACCTGAAAGATAAGCACTTCTTCCTGCTTCAATTGCTTTCTTGAATGCCTCAGCCATCTCCTCGACATTTCCTGCTGTTGCGATTGCTGTATTCGCCATAACAGCTGTCGCTCCCATTTCCATTGCCTCGCATGCCTGAGATGGACGTCCGATTCCTGCATCTACAATAATCGGCAGATCAATCTCATCAATCAAAATCTGGATGAAGTCTTTTGTACAAAGTCCTTTGTTAGAACCAATCGGTGCCCCAAGTGGCATTACACAGGCAGCCCCTGCATTCACCAGATCTCTTGCCGCATTCAGATCCGGATACATATATGGCATAACTACAAAGCCTTCTTTTGCAAGAATTTCTGTTGCCTTGATTGTCTCATAGTTGTCAGGAAGAAGATATTTGGAATCTCTGACAACTTCGATTTTTACAAAGTTACCACAACCAACTTCTCTGGAAAGTCTTGCAATACGAACTGCTTCCTCTGCATTTCTTGCTCCTGATGTATTCGGAAGAAGTGTTACATTTTCCGGAATATAATCCAAAATATTCGCAAGTCCTCCTTCATTTGCACGACGAAGCGCAAGTGTAATGATCTGCGCTCCTGCTTTTTCTACACATGCTTTCACAAGATCAAGCGAAAATTTTCCTGATCCCAGAATAAAACGTGAACTAAATTCTTTTCCTCCAAGTGTAAATGTATCTTTCTGATTCATAACTTAAATCCTTCTTTCTTTTTTATTCATTAGATGCCCTTTTATACATCTTCTTCTCCAAGAAGCAAACGCGTGATCATATTTGCTTCATGCCCTGCACAGATTGCAACTCTTGGAGCCATCAATCCATTTCCATAAGTCGGCTCTGTCACGCGGTCTCCACACAAATAAAAATTCTTTATCATTTTCTTTGTGATTATCGTATTACTGCTTTCATAGCCTGCCATTCCGGTTGCAGACACAAGTTTCTTCTCTGGGAAATGCTCCAGAATTCCATTTACAAGCATTGCTTTTGCCTCCGGATTATCAAATGCTTCACAGACAATCTGTGCATCTGCAAACAGCTCTTTCAGATTTGCTTCCGTCACCTTCACACAATCCGTACGGATATCCAGATATGGATTGATCTTTAAAAGCAGTGACTTTAGCGCATCGGTCTTATACATTCCGATATGCTCCATGAAATACTGCTGCCGATTCAAATTGGTAATATCCACCACATCAAAATCAATCAGATGCAGATGCCCTACTCCAATTCGTGCAAGTGAATACGCTACATTAGAACCTAGTCCACCAAGTCCGGCAATCGTCACCTGACCGACTGATAAAAGCTTCTGTTTTTCCGGCGAATGGCGTTCATTCAGCGCTGTTTCGATTTCTTCTTTGCTTAATATTCTTTCTGATGCCATCTGATATCAGCCTCCTCCTACAAATGTCACAACCTCCAGACGGTCACCGTCTTTGAGCATTGTCTCTGAATAGCTGTATTTCGGAAGAATTTCTTCATTCATTTCAACTGCGATTCTATTAATCTGGTAATTGTTCTGCTCCAGATAATCCGCAACACTCATTTCAGATGTCAGCTGGATCTGCTTTCCATTTACTGTAATCATAACTACTCCTTTCCGGATAATTGAAAAAAGAGTTCATGAAAGAAATGTACCCGTGGTGGTGCACCCCTTCATGAACTCTCGCTCAATCTCAACTTACTCCAATCTTCAATTTTTCCTGATTAGTAACAAAGAATGTGCCTTGGCACATTCTTGCGCCTGCGGCGGTCGCTTGCGACATCTACATTGTACGTCGCAGTGTGCATCCTTAGCGGAGCGTTTTATATATCAGGAAAACACTTTCCTAATATATAAAAAGAGAGATACCAACAAATGTATCTCTCTAAAGTACTGCTTTATACATTCCTACGTTGGCATTATCCAAATCAGGTTATGGGTCGAAGTTCTCAACTTCCTCTCAGCCTGGTACACAAGCTCCCCGTGTTTTCTTCACATGATTAGTATAAAAGCTTGTCTGATAGATGTCAACCGTTTTTTCTCCATCTGACACAAGATCTTTTCCGTTACTGTTCACACAATGTGCGACCAGCAACGCATCTCGCCATTTTAAATCGCCTTTGGCGATGGGGCGAGATGCATTCAAGCCAAAACATGCATCCTCCGTGTTAATCAGCGGAGTGATTGACACGGGAGTGAACAGTAACTCTTTTCCACAATGTGCCAGTCCAACATAACACACTTCTCCGGTCATTTCTGCGTCATATTGTTTTTCCTTTATCTGTTCCAGTGCCTTTTCTGCAAGCTTTTCTAAATCGTCTTTTTCATCTTTGGTATACTTGAATTCCAAAATTAAATTTGGATATCTGTCATGTTTTGCATAAAGACAGATATCACTTCTGCCTTCTCCGGTTTCCCGATTGCTTTTGATATCATAATCCTTTCTAAGAAATGCACACATTCCAAGCGTCATCATATGGTAACTATTCTCATCTTTCAAATCATGATAAGATGGCAATTCCAAAAGAACTCTCTGATACTCTTCTGCAAAACGTTCCATATCCTTTCTTTTAAGAGCATTTAACATCTTTTCCATATGTCTCTCATCGATTTTCAGATGACATGCTGTTAATTCTTTGAACACTTTCCATACTTCCAAGTTAGGAACCCGGAGCCGGTAATAGTCCTCTTCGATTTCTTTTGTAATTGTTACAATCCCGGCATTTACAAGAAGTCCCCATAGATTTGCTTCGTCCATTTTTTCATAATAAGCCATTGAAAAATCTACTGTCACTTCTACTTCGCCTTCTGTGATCAAGGCCTCATATTCTTTTTCAAAAGACCTTCCCTGTACTTCAAGCGCATTACGTAAAATACTATTTTCGCTTGTATTAACCCAATAAGAATCCATCCTTCTTCTTGCCGCATAACACGATATTGACCATGGATTATATACATCTGTACTGCCAAAGTGATATCCATCATACATCTTTTTCAGCTCATCCGAAAATTCTGCTTTACAATAAGTAAGCAACTCTTTTACTTCTTGCTCTGTAAATCCAAAACAGTCATCATAATCTTCGTCCTGCACTGTACAGACAACTAAATTATTGAGACCCGAAAATATATTTTCCTTCGCAATTCTCTGAATCCCTGTCAGAATTGCCTTTTGAAGATAATCGTTGCCTTTCAGGGACGTTGCCAGAAAACAATTCAACATGCTCTTACTTCATCATAATATCCTTCTGAATTTGCAGACATAAACGGAGTATCATATTCATCTAACAGCAAAAATACTTTTTCTCCATAATACGTACTCAGTGCCTGACAAAGAACAGCAATTGAACGAATTACATGATTTTCTATTTCTTTTCCGATGCTTTCCTGACATAAACTATTATAAATCATATTGAATTCTTTCACCTGGAATTCTGACAGTCTTCCATCATTAACCATCTGATAAAAGCGCTCATACTCCGCACGTACAGTATCTTTCAATGCATAACACAAAGATTCTGCATCCCCCGCTTTCACGTTAAGGAAAGACAAAAATACAACAGGATATCGATTGAGCTCCTTGTAGTGGACAGATTTTGTAATCTTTGTTCCACAAAATAAATCGGAGGAATCTTTTGTGCAGTCAAGAAATTCTGCCAACATTGACATATTAAGTGTCTTACCGAACCTTCTCGGTCTTGTAATTAATGTAATCTGATACCAGGATTCTAAAAACTGTTCAATAAACTGTGTTTTATCCACATAATAGGCTTGTTTTTCACGCAAATCGCGAAAGTCCTGTACACCTATTGCAAGTTTAGGTTTTTCCTCTTGTATGCCAGACACATTGTACAGAATGCTGTCTTCCTTTATCACGTCACAACTTGCAACATAAGTTGGTTTTCTTCCAAATAATTCATCTAAGGAACAGGCTAACACCTCACTTATTCGTCCCAGTACTTCAAAGTCCGGTGTCCGGTTTCCATTCTCATAATTGGTATAAGTCGATCTGGAAATTCCCAGCTTTTCTGCCATCTGTGCTGAGTGTAGCCTCTGAATTTACGTAATTTCGTCAAATACTCGTTAAATTTTGTTTTCATAGAATCACCGCTTTTTTTCTTTTAGTATACGCTTTTATGTTTCATTTTGCAACATTCTTTTTTATTTATACAAAAAAGGACAGAAAGGTTTCGCTTTGTTAACCTTTCTGTCCTTTTTAAATAGTCGCTATCTTATTTTCCTTACAGCATAGCTCCGAAATCTGTTACGATTGCCTGTCCTGTAATTGCCTTTGATTCATCACTTGCAAAGAACAGGATTACATTTCATCCAAACAAATTCATAGCCTTTCAAAACTGGATCTTTCACTTCTACAATTTCACCATTCACCAGATTTCTGAAAATGCTTTTTTCCTGCATCCACGCAGTCTGTTCACTTTCGCTGAAATTAAACAGTGCAATAAATCGTTCTCCCTTATACTCTCTGAGGATTCCTAAAATACTGTCATTGTGAACATCATAAGTATATACTTCTGCTTCCTGGGAAAAAGACATTTTTCCTGTCTTCGGATCTGTTCCAATCGTTTCAACATCTGGAACAATTGTCCCTGTACAGTAGAAAGATCTTTTCTCTTATCCGCGAGTTCCCACAGGAATGCTCCTCTGTGGAGATAACGTGAATCAGATGCTTTTTCAGCATCATCTTTATAACTATAATCATTTACCTGTCCTAACTCATCACCACTGTAAAGCATCGGAATTCCCGACTGTGTCAACATGTAAGCGTGGAGCATGAGATCTTCTTGAATTGCCGTCTGCATTTTTTCTGCATTTCCTTCAAATCCCGCTGCTTCAATTCCGCACATGGATGCTGTTGTTCCACAAAATCGTGCATCTTGAGTTACAGGATCATCGTTATATAACTCTCCACGGCTGATGCTGTCTGCTATCTTTCCGGTGAAATAATCATTCAGATAACGCTTATGAGAAGGCTCTTCCATTCCCCATTGTTTCATTATATCAAAATCAAGCCCCCACCCGATATCATCGTGACAACGAAGGTAATTCAAAAATGTATATTGCTTTGGCAGACGGCTAACTATATCCATCTGTTTCTTCAAAAGCCGGATGTCTCTTGTCGCAATACTATTCCAGGTCGTCGCCATTGTTGTCACATTATAGAGCATATGACATTCCGGTTTTTCAACTGTACCAAAGTACGGCACCACCTTTTCCGGCTCCATAACCACTTCGCCAAGAAGTATCACGCTCGGACAGACAATTTCTGCAATCATACGCATCATTCTGACAATCGTATGTACTTCTTTCAGATTCCTGCAGCTTGTTCCTAACTCCTTCCAGATGTAAGGAACTGCATCGATACGGATAATATCCATTCCCTGATTCGCAAGAAAAAGAAAGTTATACATCATTTCATTAAATACTCTTGGATTACGGTAATTTAAATCCCACTGATATGGATAAAACGTCGTAAGCACATAATGCCCGATTTCCGGAAGCCATGTGAAATTTCCCGGTGCAGTTGTAGGAAATACCTGTGGAACAGTTTCTTCGTATCTCGCCGGAATATCACCGTTATCATAGAAGAAATAACGGCTCATGTATTCTCCTTCGCCTGCTCGTGCACGTTTTGCCCACTCATGTTCCTCAGAAGTATGATTCATCACGAAATCCATGCATACATTCATACCATTTTCATGACATTTTTCTGTCAATCTGGCAAGATCTTTCATTGTACCGAGATCCGGTCTTACTTCCGAAAATCTGCCACGCATATCCGCCGTCTGATTTTCCTTTCGGAGTATCCAGAAAAGGCATAAGATGAAGACAATTTACATTACACTCTTTCAGATAAGCTAACTTTTTTTCTACACCCTTCAGATTACCGGCAAAGTTGTCAATGTACAACATCATGCCAAGCATTTCTTTTTCCTTAAACCAGTCAGGATTCTTTTCTTTCTTAATATCTCTTTTTTTCAACTCTGTGCTACGCTTCAAGTAGTAATCATGCATCTGCTCACAAAGTTCTGCATACATTGCATCATTTCCATACAACTCCATATAAAGCCAGCGCAGTTCATCCTGATGTTTTTCCATGCGCTGTGCAAAGATTTTTTTCTGTATTATTCACTTTCCTCACCATTTTCTGTTCCATCGTCAACCAATTTATTTTACTCTTTCACAAAACAATACTGATATGCCTGATATTCGCCCGGCTCTATCGGAAGCGGCATGCCGCCATACATAAGTGCAGCTCCGGTGTATCTTTTTCCACTCTTTTCTTCTCGATATACAGCTGTTTCTTCAAGCCCTTGAAGTTTTACATAATTTACTGTCATATTTCCATGAATCACCTGCATAACTATATTTAAAAGAACTTTACTTTGTTCTTTCTCATCTGTATGCACAAACTCCCATGCGCAGATTTCTTCTGTTGTCGGATTTGAGAGACGATAGTACAATCCGTTCTGAATAATCGGCGCATATCTCTTATATTCTGCGATTTGCTCTCTGATCTCCTGCTTTTCTTCTTCAGAAAGTTTCATAAGATTCAGCTCATACCCAAAAGTTCCGGACATTGCAACAACACCTCTTGTATGAAGTGGGGTCTTTCTTCCCGTCTGATGATTCGGCACTGCTGACACGTGAGAACCTACTACTGATACCGGATAACCAAAGGATGTTCCATACTGGATCCGTAATCTGTCAATTGCATCCGTATTATCACTACACCAGATCTGCGGAGTGTAATACATCATACCGGCATCAAATCTTCCACCTCCACCGCTGCAGCCTTCGATCAGCAGATTCGGATATCTCTGCACAAGACGTTCCAGAAAATCATATAGTCCCAATACATAATCATGTAACACTCTTCCCTGATCTCTTGTTACAGAAGAATAAACATCCATCAGGCTTCGGTTCATATCCCATTTTACATATTCGATATTACCCTGATCCAACACCTTGCAAATCTGATCATAAATTTCATCTACAACTTCTTTTCTTGAAAAATCCAATACAAGCTGATTTCTGCTTCTGACCGGATTTCTGCCCGGAACCGTCAATGCCCAGTCCGGGTGTTTCCGATAAAGATCACTGTCTTCTGAAACCATTTCCGGCTCGATCCAGATACCAAACTTCACGCCCAGATCATTAATTCTCTTGATCAGATTTCCAAGTGTGCCACCAAGTTTCTTCTCATTCACAAACCAGTCACCCAGTCCGCTGTTATCGTCATCACGTTTTCCAAACCAGCCGTCATCCATAACAAGCATGTCAATATTGACTTCCTTCGCCGCTTTGGCAAGCTCATAGATCGTATCTCCGGTAAAATCGAAATAAGCTGCTTCCCAGCTATTGATCAAGATTGGACGAATTTCTTCTTTATATTTGCCTCTGCAGATATGTTGTCTGATACAATGATGCAGATTCTGAGACAAACGATTCATTCCTTCTGAGGAATAGGATAAAATCACTTCCGGAGCCTGGAACATTTCTCCTGCTTCCAACGGATAGCGAAAAGCTTCTTCCTGAAGTCCTAGCATCATTCTTGTCTGGTTTAACTGATCTTTCAACACTTCTCCCTGGAAACATCCACTGTATACAAAGGACATTGCATAACAATTTCCTTTGTCTTCTGTCGTTTCTTTTTCTGCAAGGATCATCATCGGATTGTACTGATGACTGGAGGTTCCTCTGACACTTCCGATTTTCTGTGTTCCATGCACAACCGGAACTCTCTGAACATTTCGCTCCATCGCATGTCTACCATAAAATGTTAGAAGCTCATAATCTCCGTAAAGGAATCCAGACTTGCTGACTCAATTTTGTTTAAATAGATTTTGCCACTGCTTTCATTTTTCACACACACACTTCTTGTAATAATATCCTGTGCGGGAAGCACTCCATAAAGAAGCACCACCTTAACTCCCGTCACCGGATCTTCCATTAAGATTTCCAGTGTCTGTGCTTCCTCCTCACTTGCATAAACTGCCGGAAGTCCTTCTAGATTATATTTTCCATCAAGGATTACATGACTCTTGTAACGAAGGTCGCAGCTCATACTTCCATCTGCATTTTCTACTGCAAATGCTGTACTTCTGAAATCTCCGTTCCCGTAACAAGGAAATTCCTGTGGAAGTGTATCCATTGAATACGTACGATCTTCTCCTGCATCATATGGATTTCCCGAAAATCCCCTGTCATAATATGTCAGAAGATAGTCCATACATCCATCGGTTTTCTTCCCGTAATATAGATGTAACAAAAATCCATAGCGATCCACCTGCATCTGATATGTTGTATTTTTTGTCTGTAAAGTAAATGTTCTGTCTTTCTCGCAATATATAATTCCCATATCTAAATACTCCTGTTTTCCATTTTAGCGAAGCAAGATCTGCATTACTGTCTGTTCTCGCTTCGCTATCTTTTACTTTTTATTATTTCACTGCTCCATTAACAACTCCGTTGAGGATATGCTTCTGACAGATCAGATAGAAGATCAGAATCGGAAGCAATGCCAACAGATAGGAGGCAAATGCCAGATTATAATTTGTTCCAAACTGTGTCTGGAAGTTTAACTGTGCCAGTGGAAGTGTATTTCCGCTTCCTGAACCGGACATGATGACGAGTGGTGTCATTACATCGTTCCATGTACCAAGTGCTGTCAGAACTGCAACTGTCGCATGCATTGGTTTCATGATTGGGAAAACAATCTTCCAATATGTTTTCCATGTACTCGCACCATCCACGCAGGCTGCTTCTTCCAATGCCAACGGGATATTTGTCAAATATCCGGAGTAAAGCAGTACATTCATCGGCATATAAAATACAACGTACAGAATAATAACTCCTGCTCTGTTTGCCAGTCCCATCTGCGCCGTCTGTTTTACAACAGGCATCATCAGAATTGCAAATGGCACAAACATTCCGCTGACAACATAGAAATAAATGAATTTGTAAAATTTACTCTTCTTATTTCTTCCGATTGCATACCCCAACAGTGAATGAATCAGAATTGAAAGGATAACTGTTACAAGTGTAATAAATACACTGTTTCCGAGAGAATGCCAGAAATCTGTCACTCTCATTGCCTCAGCAAAATTATCAAGGCTCAAATGACTTGGCAAAGAAAGGATTCCGCTGATACTATTCGTCATCTCAGAAGGCTTCTTCAGTGCAATTACGATTGTCATATACAGTGGAAAAGCAACCGTAATCAGACCAAGTAAAAGTAAAATCGTTACAGGCCAGTTTACTCGTTCTTTTATTTTCATTTTTTCCATTACAGCTGTTCCTCCTTTTTCCCTGTGATTGTCATCTGTAATACAGAAATTACAACAATAACGATAAAGAATATCACTGCGTTTGCACTCTGGAATCCAAACTGACCGCCACTCATACCATTGTTATAAATCAGATAAGAAATGGATTCTGTACTCTGTGCCGGACCTCCTTTGGTCAACGCCATGATCTGATCAAATACCATCAGGAAGTTTTTCACACAGAGTACCATATTTATGCTAAAGAATGGAATAATGAGAGGGAATGTCAGATGTCTGAACTTATTCCATCCTGTTGCACCGTCAATCGCTCCTGCTTCGTAAATATCCTCCGGAACTGTCTGCAGTCCTGAAATATAAATAATTGTATTCATCGCAATCGACTGCCATGCACACACGATTACAACTGCGATCCATGCCAGTTTTGTACTAGACAGCATACTGGAAGAAAGGGTCTTGCTTCCAAGCATTTCTCCGAAAGCCGGAAGAATGTATGTAAAAAAGTAATTGAAAATGTATCCTACAACCAACGCTCCGAGAACATTTGGAATAAAGTAGGCACCACGAAACGCACTCTTGAATTTAATCTTACTATTCAGTCCAAGTGCAAGGATCAAACTGATTACATTTGTCACAATCGTAGCTACAATTGCAAGTTTAAATGTAAACAAATAAGAACCTCCGACTCTGCTGTCTGTAAAAAGATCCTGATAATTTCTAAGTCCTACCCAGTCAAAGCTTCCATAACCTTTGAAATTCGTAAAACTGTAAATCACACCTTTGATCAGTGGCAATGTATTAAAACAGAAAAACAGTGCCACGATCGGAATTGTTATCAGAAGAAAGGTCATTTTTCTTCCACTCATTGATTTCTTTCCCATGCTTGAATTCCCCTTCCTTAATCTTCGTCCGCATGCTCTTTCTCGTAATCTTCCACTTTGCGGATGATATCACGGTTATATCTCTTCCAGTCTGTATCAAACTTGTTAAGAATGCATCCACATCCCCTTTCATAAGAAATGTCTGGATCTGTGCATCTACTGACATCTCTGAAGGATAGTAATGATCCTGGTAATCTGCCATTCTTCCTTCTTCTATGAAAGATTTCACTCCATCAAGTGTTGAAGCAAGTTCAAAATCTCCTTCCTTACAAGGAACCGCTTTCTGTTCATCCAGATAACTCTGTACATTTTCATCTTTCAAAAGGAAATTAAGCACTTCATACGCTGCCTCTTTGTTCTCGCAATCTTTCATAACACTGAACTGAAGATCCACACCAGAGTTCAGCTTGTTCTCTGATGCATCATTATTAGCCGGCATTACAAAGGAATCGATATCCATATCTGGATTTACCGTCTGAATCTGTGGGATTGCATAACTTCCGATCGTATACATTGCAGATTCTCCGTTTGCAAATGCTGTACAAGCTCCATTGTAATCATAGGCAAATGGATCTTTTGGTCCATAGGCGAGCAGTGCCTTTGTCTTCTCTGCCACTTCTCTGTATTCATTTGAAAATGTTGTCTCTCCTTTGTTCACCTGACTGCAGACATCTGCCGGTGCAAGATCAACGGCGATCGCATTCCACGGTGCAAGACAAGTCCATGTATCTTTAAATCCAAAATACAATGGCTGGATTCCTTCACTCTGGATCTGTTCACAGAGGGCTATAAATTCATCCCAGGTTTCCGGAATTTCCCAGCCATATTCCTCAAACATTGCTCTGTTGTACAGAACTCCTGCTGCATTTGCCACATATGGAACGGCATACACACCGTCCTCCGGTACAAATTCAAGCGCTTTGTCTATATCCAGGTAAGCCTTTTTAATAGAGTCCAGGCCTTCATAATCTGAAATATCCATCAACATATCAGAATCAATAAAGTTAGAGAAATTGACATCTCCACCGATTCCGATAATATCCGGAGCATCTTCTCTGATAAAACGTGTTTTAAGTACTGTCATTGCATCATTCGGAGATTCAATCGTCAAATGAATATCGTCATGAGTTGCATTGAATTCTTCTTCAATCTTTTCAAAGGTTTTTACTGCCTCCGGTTTATACTGCACAAGCTCGATTTCTATCTTCCCGCTGTTTTCACTCTTCTGTCCGCAGCCTCCAAGTATCATTGCCGAAGTCATACAAAGCATCAATCCCATGCAAATGATTCGATTGCTTTTTTTATACATTTCCTTTCTCCTTCCTTCACTATACACCTTTCATTTTGACACATTCCGGAATATTTCTGTCCTTTTATTCAGGTTATCTATTTGATAATCAAATTCTAACATATCTTTATGCCACTATAAATATCAGAGTTTTTTTAGTTTTATAGCAAAATGCAATTTTTTCATTCATATATTGAAGTTATCTAGCATTTTGATATATAATGCTATCAGAGGTGATTTAAATGAGCGATTTACTTTTTTCTGTATTTCCAAATGAAAATTTTGTTGATCTGGGATTATATCAATATGGATGGGAACAATGTGCACCGGCTCACTCGTTCGGTCCTGCAGCAAGAAATCATTACATTTTCCATTATGTGATTTCCGGAACAGGAACATTACTTGCAGATGATGAAAACGGAAACACCATCACTTGGCAGGTAAAAAGTGGACAAGGCTTCATGCTTTTTCCAGGTCAGGTCAATACCTATATTGCTGATTCTAAGCTTCCTTGGGAATACACATGGGTAGAATTCGATGGACTTCGCGCCCGTGAGATTGTTACAACTGCAGGATTAAGTCCGAACGAGCCTGTTTATCATGCCAGTTCGAAGGAACTTCGCAATCAGATGATGGAAGAGATGCTTTATCTCAGCCGACATTCGGAAGAGTCCCCTTTTCATCTAATTGGACATCTCTATTTATTTTTAGATTATTTCATGCGTTCTGCTGCGACAGTTCATGTGAAGCAAAACGGAAGTATCCGGAATTTTTATATTAAAGAAGCTCTTTCGTACATTGAACAGAATTTTCAGAATGATATTTCTGTAGAAGATATTTCCGCATTCTGCGGATTGAATCGAAGTTATTTCGGAAAGATTTTTCACGATACGATTGGACGTTCTCCACAGGAATTCCTGATCAGTTATCGTATGACTAAGGCTACAGAGCTTTTAAAGATCACTTCACTGTCAATTGCAGATATTGGGAATGCCGTAGGGTATCCAAATCAGCTGCATTTTTCACGTGCATTCAAAAATGTCTATGGGATATCCCCAAGAAATTGGAGAATTGAAAATAAGATTGAATAATAGGGACTGTGGTTTTCTCCACAGTCCCTAAATAGATTACATGATTATATTAACATCTCCTGCTCGATCTCCATCTTATTTTCCAATATGCACTGTTTCAGCGTTTCCAATTTACCGGCATTTAATGCTCTAACTTTTTCTGCTTTCCGCTGCTTAGCTTAATTCCTTTTCCATTTTCCAACGCTGCCTTATAAGAGGGAGCGTCCATCTTCCATGGAATCAGATTTGGGAAATGTTTTTCTCATTGTATAAAAAGATCTGTATTCCACCGTAATCCATATCTCCCCAATGATAACACTGGATTTCTTCCGGTGCTGTCTTCATTAACATTTGTAAAAAGCGAACTTCTTTTGGCGAAAAGTAACCATGACAAAAGATATATAAAACTTTTGGATCATATTCCATGCTTTCGTAATTCGCTTTATTCTCAATTACAATGATTTTTTCAACACCTTTTTGTAAAGTTGGAACGGCATGCTCTAATGTCTGTGCATTAAGTACTGTTCCATAATGATTCGAAGAAGTATCAATTTTCTCCTCACTCGCTGTGCCATTTCGATTGGTCAGGCAATACTCCACGGCACCTTTCCATTCTAATGTCTGAGAATAACTCAATATTCCATGTGCTGCCAGTATCTCATCATCTGACATGCCCTCGTCATATTGCGGAGAATACTTCAAAGCTTCGATAACTGCACCTTGATAAATGCGTTCAAAAACTTTAGATGGTGTGATTTCATTTTTCTTTTCAAATACTTTGGAGCTGAACACGCGCTTCCATTCCGGTTCTTTCAAATCAGCTAAAGCTTTCAGGCATTTAAGAAATTCTTCATCCTCCGCTTTGGATAACTCTTTCGTATTTCCTTTATTCAGCTGTTCTAACACATGATCACAATAAGTGCTTAGACAGCTTTCGGATACATCCACCTGCAGTTTGCATATTCTTGAAATTGCCTGTAACTGACACTCTCTTGGATCCATGATTCCAATCAGCTCACATAATCTTGGAATCACTTCTACCCGATAATCAATCCTCGTAATATCTGTATTCATTTCTCTCCAGTCAAAATGCAGATATTCTTTTCCGCCTAATGCTGGAATTCGTTCCAAAACTTTTGCCTGTCTGACCAGTTCATCTCTGCCACCCACTGTTTTTAAAAGGTCTCCATCCACCTTTGGGTGCTTCATTCCTGAGAGATTTCCTATGCGATAGTCCTTTGTATTCGTCTTATCGATCAGCCATTTTGCCAACGGCAGATTCTTTTCATTCAATTCCATATTTTATCCTTCGATTTTCATCAGCACTAATCTGTGAGCAGTCTATCAAGCAACATCTGCCTATTATTTATGAACATTTCCGTTATTTGATAACTCTCTGTTTCTTCATATTCACATAAATGAATTCGCCCATTGTCAAAACAATAGATGTCTGCATCTGGTATACCTAATAGAATAGGCGAATGGAATTCTTTGTTCCGCCCTCCGGATTAAAACCATGTGCCACAGCAAGTGCCTCCAACAAAGTCGATTTACCACTGCCATTTTCTCCCACAAAAAAAAGTTATCGCTTTGTTAAAATCAAGCTTCTCAACACCTTTAAAAGCCTCAATTCTCTTTAAATAGCTGTCATTATCAATTCTATCCCAATCGAATATTACTCCGTGTATAAATTGATCATTCATATTGAACCTCTATTCTTCGATTTTCATCATAACCTTACACTTCTTTTTATAACATGCAACCCCATATTTTATAATCTTATGGATTCCTTCCTGTTCCAGAGCTTCTGTATATCTGACATCTGTGATCTGCTGAAGTGCATTTTCACATTCTTTTTCCATATTTCCATCAGATGCATATTTTACCTCTATGACAATTCCAACATCCTCATCTTCGATATGAATCAAAATATCACTGAATCCATCTCCTGATTCCCTGTTTGACATTACAGACCAGTTTTCTTTGAAACCGAGAATTCCAAGAAGTAATCCGTGATAGAAGTTCTCTTTCGTTGGTTTTTTCACAAAAGTATCTCTGATACTGACTGTTTTCCTCATATAGTCTGTGAAAATACTTCGACTTTTTCCGGATTTTGTTTTAATAATGCCTCACAAAACTCACCAACGGTTTTCCCATCCTCTTTAATACTTTCTTTAAACATCTTCAAGATATGATTCGTAATGATATTTCGTATCTCACGGTTTGGAATCACCAGATTGTATCTGTCCCCATTCGGTTCACCTCTCTGTGTCAGATATCCTGTCATGAAGAGCGTACTCCACAGATTGTCAATAGAAGAATACAATTCCTTATAGGTCAGTTCTGGATTGATTTCTTTCTGCACAATTCCGCCGTTCACTAATTGTTCCAATTCCATTTTTGTCAGCTTATGTGGCTCATTTACGCTTTCAATAAAATGGCTGATCACACTATTCCCACTGGTATTCGCCCAATAATTCTTCGGTGCAAGCTTGAGATCTGTCCGATGATCACTACAGAAATTAATGACATCCCACGGACAATAAACTTCTACATCCCCAAATCGATAACCATCGTACCATGATTTTACTGTATCATAATATTCTTCCTGACCATAATACTCAAGGAGTTCTCTTACTTCACTGTCTGTAAATCCAAAGGTCTCATCAAAGCTTTTATCTGTAATTGAATAAATTTTGAAATTGTTAAGCCCTGTAAAAATACTTTCTTTTGCAACCCTGAGACAGCCCGTTAAAATTGCAAATTTCAAACTCTTATTCGTTTTCAATCCATTCTCAAACAAGTTACGGATCAGTAGTACCATCTCATCATAGTAGCCATTTTCATTCGCTTTTGCCAGTGGAACATCATATTCATCAATGAGCACAATCACCTTTTTCTCGTAATGCTTCTCCAATAATTCTGTGATTTCCCTGATACTATATACCAGTGAATCATTTGACATTTCTTTTTTCTTTAATTGGTTTAATAGCTCCTGATCTGTCTCATCAAGTTTTGGACTCCCGGAAAGAAATGACAATCTGCGTGCTTCCTCGTTGATTGTTTTAACCAGAAATCCTCGTGCTTCCTCATAAGTTGTACCATTAATACCTTTCAGACTAATAGAAACCACTGGATATTTTCCCTGATATTCTTCACACAATTTAAGATTCTTTGATATCTCTAATCCATCAAATAATGTCTTCTCACTTCCGATTTCAAAGAAATGCTGAAACATACTCATATTCAGAGATTTCCCAAAACGTCTTGGACGTGTAAAAAGATTCACTTCTCCCCATTGTGCAAGCAACTGCTCGATCAATCTTGTCTTATCTACATAATAAAAATCTTCCTGACGAATCTTTTCAAAATCTTCAATTCCAATCGGAAGCTTTCTTAATTCAGCCATTTACATCCCCCTTTCAATATAACTAAAACAGGATTCATGCTATCGTTGTTTTTAATGATAGCATGAATCCTGTTTTCTGCCAAGTAAGGAAAATCTCCGCCCCTGATTAGTTTTCTTAAAGTGTCGTCCTTATCCACTCATCTGCTAGCTCCGGCCAATCCTTTACTTCTTCATTCACCTGTTCTTTCTCACGTTTCATCTGTCCGGTGAACATTTTCGCCATCTCATTCAAAGCCTGTTTCACTTCTGGTCCCATAAAGATAATATTTTCCATCATATGGCAAAATATATGGATCTCTTATATTAATTTCATTACTCTTCATACTTAATCATTCTCTTTTTCTTTTTCCTTCTGATTCAACGCATTAACAACTGCTTCATACATCGGTCTTGCCTCCGGTGCTGCCCCAAGAAGTTCTGCCAGTGTCATTCCATAGGCGAACTGAATCATAGGTCCTTCAAGCATTCCCGGTGTCATCTGATTAAACATTTCTACAGCAAGTGGTTCCGCAACGATTTCGCCAAGTGTGCTATCCATACTGAATCTCTCTACTGCAAGACTTGTCTCTGTATCATATTCAAAATCATATACGCCGGAACCAACTTCGTGTACTTCCTCTTTTTCCGGAAGGACGATTACAGCTGTTGTGTTGGCCGGAACTTCTACATGGACATGAATTTTTCCATTCTTGCAGGATGTGTTTGCCACGATTTTTCCGTATACGGATTCAAATTCTGTACCCCACTCTTCAATGCCTTTCACGAACATCGGTTTTACCTGGAATCTCTTATATCCCGGCTCTAACTGAGATAATCCGGCAACTTTGCGGTACATCCAGTCTCCTACAGAACCATATGCATAATGATTCAGAGAGTTCATTCCTGACTCATCAAATGTTCCGTCTGGTTTGATTGAATTCCAACGCTCCCAGATTGTTGTTGCTCCCATGTTTACTGCATAGAGCCATGACGGATAATCTTCTTTCATGAAGAGAGTTGCAGCCATTTCATGAG
>ENA-OQLB01000616-OQLB01000616.1-human-gut-metagenome-genome-assembly--contig:-NODE-616-length-19192-cov-5.103068_pt1 | contig 19192 bp, 18 predicted proteins | sample MGYA00242656_ERZ504813 | MGnify/ENA primary metagenome ERZ504813 (study PRJEB26092, sample SAMD00036388) | human gut metagenome | host: Homo sapiens | study: EMG produced TPA metagenomics assembly of... | reverse complement strand
TGGTAGACGACCTCGTACATTCGACGTCTCGAGTAGTAGCTGTACACGAATCGAGCTCAGACGTACGTAGTGACATCGATCGATGCTCAGACGTACGTAGCTGTACATCGATCGATGCTCAGACGTACGTAGCTGTACATCGATCGATGCTCAGACGTACGTAGCTGTACATCGATCGATGCTCAGAGGAGAGGTGAATCATCATGTTTTTCGAGAAAGAAGAACAACGATTTTCTTAGTATCAACATAGAGAATTTAATTGATTGGAACGAACCAAATGGAGAAGGATGCATTGTATCTGACAGAATAACAAAAGAAGGTTTTAAAGTAGGATATATGTATCGAGAAGCTCCAGATGAAGACAACCCAGATAGCGGATGGCGTTTTTTAGCGGGTAATGAAGATGAGGCTTATATGAACGAATCAAGCAATCATTCTGTGTTTTCCATCAATACAATATGTAATTATGACAGAGATATTATTCCTTATATTCATGCGGAAATAGGAAGTGTTTATATACTCTAAGCACAAGGAGACCTCGGTTTGACTATGAATTAGATCTTTCCCAAGTCTTTACCGGAAAAAACGGCAATCTTTTACCGCCCTTTTTATGGATGGTAATCTGCCTCGTCCTCTAGGTTCTCGCCAATTATATCTTTGCCGTGATCTCACACCTGCGCGCTTCATTTCCGGCAGTTCTTCTGCTCTCCATGCGCCTGATGGCAGGTCACATCAAAGAAACTTTCATCTTATTATTTACAATGGCCGGCGCCTGCCTCATCGTCTTCCTGGTTCCCGGACTTTTCGTCCTTTTTCCCAGAATCCTCTGCGGCATCGCCAGCCATCTGATTGAGCTTGGTTTAAAAAAGGCTCTTGCTATTGATTAATCCAGTTCTTTATAGTCAAAACTGCGGAATTCTGCTGTCTGATCGTATCCGGAGTAGTCCACGCATGCCATGCCGACAAATGCTCCGGTGAAGAATCCACCGTATGACTGGAGTACGTAATCATCGGACAATACAGCGGCATCCAGTGTGCCCGGAATCTCTGTATAGTTCTTTCCGTCAAAGGAATACTCGTAGCTGTAAGACTGCTTTCTTACTTTTGTGCGAAGCCATACAAATTCAACATCATCCGGTACCGGAATCGCATCGTCGCGAAGGAACGAACGATATCCGCCACGATTGCACTCTGCCACTTCGATCACGCGGCCATTTTTCTCATTCCACGTAACGAAAGCGAATGACCAGTGCTTATCATTGTAAAAATTTGTCAATCCAGCCATCTGCTGATAGTTGAACGGATCAAATTTCACTTTCACTTCGGCATCAAAGTTAAATGCCTGCCAGCGTTTTGCCACCAACGAAAGCTCATGCTTATTGCAGAGGGATCCTTTTCCGACCAATGTCAGCCTGCCATCCCCTGTCGTACCCATTTCCTCGGTAAATGGTACGCGGAGGGTATTCCACTCATCATGAAGTTTTGGTGTGTCAAATTCATCATGCATCGAATGATCTGCCGGTGCTTCTGTCAAGATTGCATCTTTCGGCGCATCCACAAGCACTTTTCCGCCATGTCCGCCCTCGATACGAGGCCAGCCTTCTTCATCCCAGTATACTTTCTGAATTGCCGTCTCACGGCCAAGCGGACACCAGCCGCGTGGGTCGATCGAACTTTCATTTTCGTGGTGCCACGGTCTTCCACACAAACTTGCATAATACCACTCACCGCCGGGAGTCTCTACGAGAGCGCCATGTCCCTGCTTCTGGATCTCAAGTTCCGGCGTATCAAAGTTTGTAATAAACGGATCGCCAGGCTCTGTCTCAAACTCAACGCATCTAACGTCTTTGAACGAGCTACTACTTCCTGATGTGTCCAAACGGTTCCACCCTGTGCAGCAAACAGATAATAATATCCGTTGATCTTATACAAATGTGGTCCCTCAACCAGTTTAACGTCCGTTCCAGCGTAGATCGTACGTGCTGTCTCCGGTTTTAATTTCATTGTCTCTGTGTCAAATTCTGTCACTGTAATACCGTCAAAAGCATGGTGGTATTCGCGATGATCCCATGTCTGCTGAACAAGGTATTTGCGTCCGTCATCATCATGGAACAACGATGCGTCAAATCCCACACCATTGACACGGATCGGATCCGACCATGGTCCGCGGATATCTTCTGCCGTCGTCAGATAATTGATCATATCTTTGAACGGTCCTTCGGTTACTTTTACATCCGTATAAATCAGCCAGAATTTTCCATCTGCATAGGAAAGATCCGGCGCCCAGATACCTCCCGATGACGGATTTCCTTTCATATCAAGCAATGTCGTCGTGGACAATGCGGATGGAAGAAGATTCCAATGTACTAAATCTTTTGACTCATGCAGACGAACTCCCGGAAACCACTCAAACGTAGAGTTCGCAATGTAATATGTATCATCCACACGGATAATGGATGGATCTGCATTAAATCCCGGCAAAACCGGATTTTTAATCTGCAACATAACTGTATGCCTCCTTATTGTTAATATATCTCTATCATACAGGAAAATGTGGGATTTGCAATGGGAAAAAGAAGAAAAAGAAGAATTTATTCATCCTCTGCCTGAGCAAGCATGGAAGTAGCTGCCTGCTGCTCTCTTTCGAGAATCTTGTCATCTCATCTGCCATATCAGTATCACGGATACGGGATTCAGCGGACTGCAGGTTCTCAGATGTGTTGTCATCAACTTTGACAGTGTACTCAAGACGGTTCTGAATCAATGTCACTTACAGGTCATTTTTATACATGTTCTGATAAAATTTTATGCGGTCTTGGAAGAATGTATGCCGGTGGAGGAGAACTTACAGAAAATATTGATGATGTTGGAGGAGAAAAAGTCACTTTGGAGAAGGCTTGTGGAATGGGCCTTCCCGAACTTTAAAATTAATAAGAAAGAATATACTGTTGATTCATCCCGATATGTCCGGTATCAAGACGTCACAGAACCGGAAAAGATTCTGCAACCGGATGATTTCGATTAATCTTCTCAAACTCCCTTCCTCCAGGGTATTGTGGGTGAGAAGTCTTTTGTTGCTTCCCGCTGATGCATTTTTCCGGTATTGTCCAGGGGTACAGCCGTTATGCTGACGGAACTGTCTGCAGAAATGCTCTACATTATTATAACCACATTGCTCGGAAATGTCGCGGATGGAGTATTCGCTGTACTCTAATAAATCCTTTGCACGGCGCAGACGTCCTTCGATGACATTGTCCATGCAGGAGGAGCCAAATTTGCGGTGATAGAGAGTCTGAAGATGACTGGGACTTAAGTGAAGCTTCGCAGCCATCATGTTTATATTCCATGGAAGCTGAGGATTATTGTAGATCATCTTATGCAATGCAACCAGCTCATGATCGTGAATACCCGGGGACTCATTCTGGATTCCTTCTCTTAATTTGGAGAACAGAACCCGAAGCAGGTGAGTAATGTTTGATTCGCTTTCAGAGGAGAAAAAGGCGGACTCCCAGGTTAGTAATTTAAAAAGCTGATGACAGTATTCCGGATCTGTTACGGGAAATGGGGTGTTTGTTAACGGAAACAGCTTCACGAAGGAGTGATCGGAACGAAAACGAATCCAGTCATTCCGGTATTCTTCACCGGCAGCACGGTAATAAATCCTGCTTCCTGGTGTATACAGAATAGCAGAATTGGCGGCTGTCCGCATTAGTCTTCCGTCTATGAGCAGCTCCGAGGGAGAGTCGAAAAGAAGCAGAAGATAGCCTGTAAAGCCATTCGGAACATCATATATAAAATCTGAGGGGTGAACGGCACTGTAGCCGACAAATTCAATTTCAGTCATCTGGAATCTCCGTTCTGATACATCAGAGGATATATCAATTTTCTTATAGTATAAATCATTGGAAACTTTAAATCAATGCGATAGTATCATATTAATATGGCAATCGTCATCAGAGAGCTGCGGATCGTGCAGCGGTCAGACATCTGATGCGTGACTGCATAGGAACATGATTTAGAAGAAGGAGATACATGCATGGTAAATTTTGGTGGGGCAACAGAGCATGACAGAAAAAAGATCGTGATTACAAAGGATTCAAAGGCCTTTTTTCACAATAATGTAGATTATTGTGTGGGAACCGGAAGAATGGGGCTTGCATTGACAGAAGAATATCAGGAGGAGCTGCGCTTGGTTCAAAAGGAAATCGGATTTAAGCATATCCGGGGACATGGATTATTCTGTGATGATATGGCGATCTTTCAGACCTATGAGGAGGATGGTAAGGTAAGGGTCGAGTACAACTATACTTATCTGGATAGAGTAATGGATGCCTATAAGAAGGTGGGGCTGAGACCTTTTCTTGAACTGGGTTTTATGCCTAAAAAGTTGGCAAGTGGAAGCCAGACTATCTTTTACTGGCAGGGAAATACCACTCCTCCAAAAGATTATGATATGTGGTGTAATATGGTGCGTTCATTGCTGCGGCATCTGATGGGACGCTATGGAGAAGAGGAAGTTATTCAATGGCCCATTGAAGTATGGAACGAGCCCAATCTTTGCGGCTTCTGGGAAAATGCGGATATGCAGGAATATTTTAAGCTGTTCCATAGAACCTTTGATGCCATAAAGGAAGTGAATCCGGGATTCCGTGTAGGAGGCCCTGCTGTTTGTGGAGGAACGGATGAGAAATGGATTCAGGCATTTATGGAATATTGCCATGAGAATCACATACCTGTGGATTTCGTAACCAGACATCATTACACCGTTAATCCGCCGGAATATATTGGACATTATGCATATTCTGAACTGATGAATGCAGAGGACGGCTTTGCCAATTTAAAAACAACCAGAGATATTATTGACAGTTTCCCGGAATATAAGGTCTGCAGATTCATATCACGGAGTTCAACAGCTCCTATACTCCTCAGGGCGTCATTCATGATACAAACTTGAATGCGGCTTTATAGCACAGCAGCTTTCCAGATTGGGAGATGTGAATGAATCCTATTCCTACTGGACATTTGGTGATGTGTTTGAAGAGCAGGGAGTTCCTTTTACACCATTCCACGGCGGCTTTGGACTGGTTGCCAATGGCTGTATTACCAAGCCGACCTTTTGGACATTTGCTTTTTACAAAAAGCTTGAGGAAAGTGAAGCCAATTGTGTATATAAGGATGACAATATTGTCGTTTTGAAACGTGCAAACGGTGATTATCTAGGTGTAGCCTGGAATATTGCCCGTAAAAGTACAGAACAGGGTAAAGAAAAAATGCTGTTGGAGTTTACATTTCCGGCTGAACAGGAGGAGTACTGCTTCCTGACTAAGACGGTAGATGAGGAAACATGTAATCCCTTGAAGGTATGGCATGATATGGGAGAACCTGCCAATCTGAGTGAAGAACAGACGAAGCTGATTCGGGAATCATCCAGACCTTTTGTAAAAACAGAGCGTAAAAAGCAGGAGGACGGAAATATCTGCGTAGAGCTTCCTGTAAACGAAAACGGTGTGGTTTATTTCGAACTGAATGCCGGAAAGGTGAATCCAGATCGAGGATATGACTATGATCGTGTGGTCAGCTTGAAGGCTTAAACTAGCACCCAGTAATTTGCTTTATGAAACAATGTACATGGATTAGACTTGCAAAGGAGAATATCAAAGTGAAAAAACAAGCATTTAACCCATATTTACCGTCCTGGGAGTATATTCCGGACGGAGAACCTTATGTTTTTGGCGATCGCGTATATGTTTACGGATCCCATGATTACTTTAACGGATATGTTTTCTGCATGGGAGACTATGTGTGCTGGTCAGCTCCGGTCGATGACCTGGGCAACTGGAGATATGAGGGTGTGATTTATCCGAAGACAGCCGATCCGCTGAACCCGGAAGGCAAAATGTGTCTGTATGCCCCGGATGTTACGGTGGGACCAGACGGAAGGTACTATCTTTATTACGTGTTGGACAAGGTTTCGGTAGTTTCAGTTGCTGTATGTGATACTCCGGCAGGAAAGTATGAATTTTATGGCTATGTTCATTATGAAGATGGCACACGTCTGGGCGAAAAGGAAGGTGATGAGCCCCAGTTTGACCCGGGGGTTCTGACGGAAGGAGATGTGACATATATTTATACCGGATTTTGCGGAAAAGGTGATAAATCCCGTACCGGAGCTATGGCTACGGTGTTGGGAGCAGATATGTTGACGATCAGGGAATCTCCGGTATTTGTGGCCCCCGGCTGTGAATATGGTGCCGGTACCGGATTTGAGGGACATGAGTTTTTTGAGGCACCTTCCATCCGTAAAGTAGGTGACACCTATTATTTTGTCTATTCATCCATATTAATGCACGAATTATGTTATGCCACCAGCAAGAACCCTACTAGGGACTTTGTCTATGGCGGAGTTATTGTCAGCAATTGTGATCTGCACATCGATACCTACAAGCCGGCAGATATGCCAACAGCTTACGGTGCCAATAATCACGGAAGTATTGTGCAGATCGGAGAGGACTGGTACATTTTTTATCACAGGCATACCAATAATACCTGGTACAGTAGACAGGGATGTGCTGAAAAGCTTCAGATTATGCCGGACGGCAGTATTCCACAGGTAAAAATTACCTCCTGCGGTTTAAATGGAGGTCCGCTTGAGGGTAAAGGCGAATACCCCGCTTATCTTGCATGTAATCTGTTTACCGATACCCCATCAGTTTATGTGGGCGAAGGGAATTTTCCACGAGTAATGCAGGACGGCAGGGATGGAGACGAAGAAGTTGGATATATTGCCAATATTACAGATTCAACTACTATCGCTTCAAATATTTTGACTGCCATGATATTCGTGAAATCAGTATTTGGATCCGGGGCTATGCAGATGGCACTTTTGAAGTAAAGACAGCATGGGATGGAGAGGTACTGGCGACATTAGAGGTTCAATATACCAATGTCTGGGAAAAGTATACCGCACCGGTTACGATTCCGGATGGAATACAGGCGCTTTACCTGACCTATCGCGGTAACGGAAATGCTGCATTAAGATCATTTGAGTTATCATAATCTATGTTATTGCATGTGCTGTAGTAACTTATAAGTCATTGAGAGAGGTTGCCATGCCTCGCAAACATGCATAAATACTGAGTATGTGGAGTTTTGCTCATGGCTAATAGTAAAATTAGCGGAGGTAGGAATTATGCTGAGAACAGTACGGACAGAAAATGGATGGGTGAAAGGTATTGAAGCCGCAGACCCTAGGATAACTGCATTTAAGGGAATCCCTTTTGCGGCTCCTCCGGTAGGAGAAAACAGATGGAGAGCACCCCAGCCCTGTGAAGACTGGGATGGAGTTCGTGAATGCTATCGCTATGCTCCGATTTCCATGCAGAGCGTCCCGGGAATCGGTGATAACGTGTATATCCGTGAGTGGCATGTGGATCCGGAAATTGCCATGGATGAGGACTGTCTGTATTTGAACGTATGGACAGGTGCTAAAGAAGTAACAGAAAAACAGCCGGTTTTGGTATGGTTTTTCGGAGGAGGACTCCAGTGTGGATATCCTGCCGAAATGGAATTTGACGGAGAGAGAATTGCACGTCGCGGTGTGGTAGTTGTAACGGTAAACTACCGAGTTAATGTTTTTGGATTTTTGGCACATCCTCAGCTGACAGAGGAGCAGCCTGACGCACCGACTAATTTTGGAAGTCTAGATCAGCAGGCAGCACTTCGATGGGTACAGAGAAATATTGCGTTCTTTGGTGGAGATCCGGGTAATGTGACCATTGCAGGACAGTCAGCCGGAGGCGGAAGTGTTATGAGCCAGATGGCATGTATGAATAATAAAGGCTTATTTCATCGTGCAGTAGTGATGAGTGCAATGATTCGCTCTCCTTATCAGGTTGGAGGAATCGGAGTGCCGGAGGAATTGTGGCATGCTGAGGAAAACGGACAGCATTTTCTTTCTTTCCTGGGTTGCTCAACTATTGAGCAGGCTCGTAAGCTGGATGCGGCTACGATTCGTGACAAGTATGAGGAATATACCAAAATATTTCCGGCTATGTTTACCGTATTGGATCACAAGTTCTGTGTAGGTGACCCAATGGTTCTTTTCATGGAAGGCAAGCATGTAAATGTTCCCGTTATGTCTGGAAATACTTCAGATGAATTTCCCAGTTATATAGAAGCTTCCTCAAAAGAAGATTTGAAAAAGAAGGCAGAAGAGATTTTCGGAAAGAATGCTGAGACCTTTTTGCGCTTTCCCGAGGCAATGCGGAGGATTCTGATGGAAAGTATGCGAAGGTAAACGGAATTGAATGTACGATCAAGTGTCTTTTTTCAGATAAAAAAAAGTGCAGGTGAAAAAAAGCCCTACTATTATTACAGGTTTGATTCAGATATTCCAGGATGGGATAATGCCGGAACCTTCCATTCTGTAGATTTATGGTTTTTCTTTGAAACACTGGCGAAATGCTGGAGACCCTTTGTGGGGCAGCATTACGATCTTTCCAGAATGATGTGCAATTACTGGGTGAATTTCATAAAAACAGGTGATCCAAACGGCAATGATGCGGACGGAAAACCAATGCCCTACTGGTATCCATATGAAAAAGAAAAGCCCTGTGAGATGATCTTCATGTCAGATAGACCGGTAGTGAACTGCGGATGTGTGACACCCTTTAAGGAATTTTTACAAGAACAGATCAAGAAAACCCTTTCGATAGGAAAGATTTTCCATAAAGAATGGCTGGAGCGATATGGGAAGGTGAGTATTGCTTCCGGGAAACCTTTGCAGCAGTTGCTGATGAGAATGGATGCCGGGCTTCTTTCCTGTGGACTCCAAAAGAAGTTTTGTCCGTAGAAAGCTATGACGGGGAAACAGTATATGAAGAGGGGATCGATTACCTTGTAGAGGGAGATGAGCTGGTAATTCCTGAAGGGAGTCACATACCGGTAACCGGATGGGATACCTTCCTCTATCCGGACTTTGATACGGCAAAGAAGGCAGGAGAAGCAAACGAATTTGCAAAAGATTTCGGTCCGCTAGTGACTACCAACGGAAAATTCTTAAACCTATGTGCCATAGGAAATCCGAAGCTTGTTACAGAGAAACAGATCGCAGTTACCTATAAGGCAACGAAGAAGGAGTTACTTTCCGCTCCGGAAAGTCAACTGGACAAACTGCCGAAGCTCTCTGCAAAGCTGGAAGTAGGAGAACCCGTTAAGATCGTTTTGTATGGGGACAGCGTGTGCTGTGGCTGTGACTGCAGCGGTATGTATGGACAGAAGCCGGGACAGCCTACCTGGGCAGAGCTGCTGTTCCATCAGATGAAGGAAAATGGCAGAGTCCGGTATGCTTCCACAACACATCGGTAGAAGGAGTGAATTCCGAATGGGCAATCGAAAATTCATCACAGCGTGCAGCCAACTTCCATCCGGATCTGGTTATTCTTGGTTTTGGAATGAATGACCGTTGCGGTATGAAAGAATACAGAAATAAAACAGGCAGACTCATAGAGGCAATCCGGAAGGTTAGTCCGAAAACGGAATTTTTATTGATTGCGTCTACGCTTCCCAATGAACTGGCTGCTACGGAGCCACACCATTTCTGGGCACATCAGGATGAATACAGTGAAAGTCTGAAGGGCTTAGAAGGTATGGGAGTTGCTATAGCAGATATACAGGCAGTTCAAAAAGAAATCGGAAAGAGAAAACGATACATTGATATAACCGGAAACTGGTTAAATCACCCCAATGATTATCTTGCCAGAATTCTGGCACAGGTAGTGATCAAAACTCTTGGAATGTAAAAAAGGAGCCTACAATTAAACCGACCTCCAATAGTTAGATTTTTGGGTCTAACTTCTGGGGTCGGTTCATCTATATGCTCTTTTTCTTTACTTGATCTCAGGAAAGATTTTTGCAACCTGATACAATTTTCTGTTCTACAATCTCCGTCATAATAAAAATGTTCTTCAGAAACATCAATAGTGATATTGTTGCAATCATCATTTACTGCTGCATAGCCAGTAGTAGACAAAGAAAGGAGTAAGGATAGTGCCCCTTTGAAATCTCCTCCGTGTTTCAGCTTAACTATAATAACGATATAGCAGGCTGATTTTGGAAACCATAATCAAAAATTTTATCAAATTAATTTTGTCGCATTGCATAAAAACGTGCAGATGCACAGAAATGGGGAGCGTAACGATGGAGATTAAAAGAGACGCTTACCTACAGCAGCTGATTGAGCGAAAAGATAATGGAATGATAAAGGTGATTACCGGCATTCGTAGATGTGGCAAATCCTTTTTGCTGTTTACTATCTTTAAGAGATACTTACTGGAGAATGATGTTGATACTGATCATATTATTGAGATTGCATTGGATGATATTGAAAATGAGGAACTAAAAGATCCTAAGGTGTGTTTCAAGTACATCAAAGATGCCATGAAAGACGATGGTAAATATTATCTGCTTCTAGATGAAGTGCAGTTTATGCCACGATTTGAGGAAGTGCTGAACAGCCTGCTCCGCATGAGCAATATTGATGTGTATGTCACCGGAAGCAACTCTAAGTTCTTATCCAGCAATATTGTAACCGAGTTCCGTGGCAGAGGTGATGAAATCAGAATCTATCCCCTCTCCTTTGCAGAGTTTTTTTCTGCTTATGACGGCGATTATGATGATGCTGGGATGACTACATGATCTACGGAGGATTGCCACAGATCGTAAGTTTTCAGAGCGAACGACAGAAAGCGGACTATCTGAAGAACATCTTTGCAAATGTCTATCTGAAGGATGTTATCGAAAGAAATAAGATTCAGAACGTGGATGAAATTGGGATTCTGGTTGATGTGCTTGCATCTGCAATCGGCGCACCGACCACCCCTTCAAAGATTGCCAATACCTTTGCCAGTGAGCGCCAGATGACTTATACTAATAAAACCATCTCCAAGCATATCGACCATTTGACAGATGCCTTTTTGATTTCCAAGGCAAGCCGATACGATATTAAGGGCAGAAAGTATATCGGTGCAAATCTGAAATACTACTTTACTGATCTGGGACTGAGAAATGCACGTCTGAATTTCAGACAGCAGGAGCCTACTCATATCATGGAGAACATTGTTTATAACGAGCTGCTGATCCGTGGCTACAATGTTGATGTGGGTGTCGTGGATATCTTCGATAAGGATAAAGAGGGCAAACGTGTTCGCAAGCAGTTGGAGGTTGACTTTGTGGTGAATCAAGGAAACCAGAGATACTATATCCAGGTTGCATATGACATGACTTCGGAAGAAAAACAGACGCAGGAGTTCAATTCTCTGCGTAATATCCCGGACTCTTTCAAGAAGATCGTCATTGTAAATGGCAGCAAAAAGCCTTGGAGAAATGATGAAGGTTTTGTCATCATGGGAATGAAGTATTTCTTGCTGAATGCGAATAGTCTAGAATTTTAAGTCGATTTGAGTTGTTGCTGTGGTGTTGTTCTATTTCAAAAAAGAGTGAAATGATATAAATAAGGCCACGGCTGATTTGGTATGCTCCCCGTCAAGAGGACAATAAAAAATAATAAATTTTTGTATCGTCAGCCATGCTATGGCTGGCGATATTTTATGCTGCTTTTGTATATTGCTCATGATATTTCATTGGTGTCATTACATGCAGTTTCCTTTGAAGTCGTTGGTTGTTGTAGTAATCTATATAATTAGCTATCGCAGTAATCAAAGAGCTTCTGTCATTAAAACGCTGTTTATAATACATTTCTCGTTTTAGAATTCCCCAAAACCCTTCCATTGGTCCATTGTCAATACAGTGGGCAACTCTAGACATACTCTGCTTCATATGATGTTTTTTTAATCTAGTATAAAACTGTGCGCTTGTATATTGAAAGCTCGATCAGAATGAACTAATGGGTGTGCATCTGGCTCCTGACGAACAGCCCCATCAAACGTGTCCATAACTAATGGATTATCATTATGATCGCTGATTTTAAAGGAAACAATCCTTCTATCATATAAATCTAAAATAGCACTCAGATAAACTTTATGAACTTCTATTCCGTTGTAGTATTTAAATTCAGAAACATCTGTAAGCCACTTTTCATTCGGTTTTTCGGCGTGAAATTCACGGTGTAAATAGTTTTTTGCTATGTGATCAGGATTTCTGTCTCCTCTGGTACAACTCTTAGGTTTCCATTTAATATTTGATTTTATATCGTATTTCCTACAAATACGAAGTACTCGTTTATCATTCACATGAATTCCTTTATGTCCATCTAATTCATCACGAATCCTTCGGTATCCCATATCTGGATGCTGGTTATGAATCCTTTGAATTTCAGTGGATAGTCTTTCGTTTCGAAGTTCATTATTACTTTTCGGATATTTTACCCAGCGGTAATACGCAGAACGTGTAGCATTAAGATATTTACAAAGTCTATCTATGGGATAATGCTTAGTAGACGATAGTTTTTGGATGGCTTCATATTCGGCTAACCGATGGATTAAAGATAGCGACCCCTCCTTTCCAGTTCTCTGACTTTTTTTAACAGATCATTCTCCATTTGTAAGTCTAGATTTCTTCTTTCCAGTTCAGCTATCTTGTCACGTAGCTCTTCTTCAGGTGTTCTGCTTGGAAGAGAAGCTATACGACGTCCACGTCTGTCTTCCAGACCCGCTTGACCCATCTTTTCGTATCGTATTACCCAATTGCGTACTTGTTGATAGGAACAATCATATTTGAGTGCCATTGCACCATAATTCTTATCATTTGCAAGACAATCTGTTACTATTTTTAATCTCTCATCAAGTGTAGTGTTCTTTGCTTTTTTCATGTAAGCACCTCCAGTGGATGTTTTTAATATGCCACCAGAATTATACACCTTAATCCAATCGGAAAGCTGTCTGTGTGAACGAATTCCGTATTTTGTGCAAATATCCTGAAGAGATCCTTCTCCGTTAAGATAATCATTTATAGCAGATATTTTTAAATCTTTTGAATATGATTTGTTTTTCGGTTGATTGAATAATCCAGTTGGTCCATCATACTGATAAATAGAAATCCAATTTCGAATACTATGATGATCAACTCCCAATTCTTTTCCTGCTTGCTGTATGCCAATTTCTCCTGCAAGGTAGCGTTCGACTATTTTTACTTTTTCTACTGGTTCTATCTTACTCTTTCTGAACATGAAAATACCCCCATATAGGACTTTTATATTTCATTGTCCTATATGAGGGTAGCATATCATTTCATGTTGGAACAGCCGTGGCTCAGTTTATTTTTTTATCCGTACAAACGAGACTGTTCCGCAGATTATGTAGAACAGACAGAGTACGATTCCGATAGTGAGAACATACGAGAATACCGTGGAAAGAACACTGACAGATTTAGTTAAGAGTGGGTATATCGCAAAGGTCGGTGCAGGTCCATCCACCGGTTATGTTCGTATTTGAAAAATTATTTTCAGATTTCCATAATAATAAAGTAATTATGAATTAGTGAAAGAAATGATGTTACAATCCGAAGTCTATGTGTTTGAAGCGGATAAAATGATACAAGGATTTGTAGGACTAAATGATGAATATATCGAAGGTATTTTTGTCTCTGATGAAATACAGTCATGCTCTTTTCTTTACTGAATTTCAGAGAAAATGCAAAATTTAAAAAAGATTGCTTTTTGCAACCAGATACAATTTTCTAATCTACAATCTCCGTCATAATAAAAATATCTCCATCATTCAAAAGAGAATGACGGAGATATTTCGCTCTGCTTATTCTTGTAGTAACCAATCGGCTATATCGTGAATTTCGATATTGGTTTACGACAATACCCTGTATATGATGAATGCACCTGGAAGATGTTCCGCGATATCCTTGAATGCGAATCCAAGCTGTTTGCGGGCACCTGACTGAAGTCCTTCTCTGTCAGAAATTTCGTTTTTGTTGCACTGTTTGTGAGATAATCGTTTTGCTGTTTTTGCAAAATGTTATGGCTGGGGGTATTAGGAGCAGTGCCTCAGTGTAGCAGCTAACAAGTGGGAAAATGGCACGAGTGTCTATATTCTCCCCCTGCCTGCTAATAATGTTGCCTAAATTGTAATCCAAGATTCCATACCCACTATCTTTGATAAGTGCATAGAAATAAGTGAAAATATCAATACAATTGTATTGAATTAGCAGTGAAATAGCATTATAATGAAGAAAAAGGAGGTATCTAAAATGGCAAGTACAATTCAGATCAGGGTAGACGATGACTTAAAAAATAAATCAGATCAGCTTTTTAAAGATCTTGGAACTGATACAACATCAGCAATAAGGATGTTTTTAACGCAGGCGGTTGCATATAATGGATTTCCATTTGAAATAAAACGAACTGTGCATAATCCTTATACATCTATGACAGAAGAAGAGATGCTTCAAAGACTGGAAAAATCCAGAGAATCTTCAAAAAAGGGAAATTACCGAAATGCAGATGATGTGATTTCGGATATGAGAGGAAAATATGGATTATAAAGTAGTTGTAACAGCTGAAGCAGAAGAAGACTTGAACCAGTTTATACAGTATCTGCTTTTCGCCAAGAAAAATGAGCAGGCAGCAAAAAATGTGCTTTTGACCACTGTAAAAAATGCTCTGAGCGTTTCGTTATATGAAGGGATAATTTTTCTTTCATATTTCAAAGAAAAGAGGATAAAGAAATGTCAGAAAAAAGATGTTATACAGTTCAAGAGTTACAGGAAATCTTAGGAGTCAGCAGACCTACTATTTATAACCTTTTAAAGAAAAAGGAATTCCGGTGGATCCAGTTGGATGGCGGAAAGTATCGCATCTCTAAGAAGAGTTTCGATGACTGGCTCGATAACTTGGAACAATAAAAAACAGGGTGTTGATCAGGCAGATTTTGTCTGCAATCGACATCCTAAATTTTTATCTGGATTTGAGATATGATATAAGAAAAAATACTAACACTAAAAAGACAGGAAGTGAAGAATAAATGGCAACAGCGATTATGAAACAAAAAGAAAGTTCCGGAAAATGGACGATGTTGAAGAATCATTTCAAAGATATCAGAAGACAGTCTTACAAACGGCGTCCGACACAAAAGAGAACCTGGATGACCGTGCCGGAAATGGGAAAGCTGCTGGGATTAAAAAAGACAGATCGATACTGGCTGGTGCATAAAAATGTTTTTGAATCTAAAGAGATTGCCGGAAAGATACGAATCAATATTGCCAGCTTTGAAAAATGGTACGCCAATCAGATTAAATATCATAAAGTTACCGGAGAAGAACCGGGAAAAGAATTGAAATCCTGGTCCTATTCCGTTAAGGAAGTCGCGGATCTGTTGGGGGTTGATGATTATCTTGTTTATGAATTACTCAAGAAAAATCAAATAGAAGCTGTTATTGTCGATTACTGGAAACGAATACCAAAAGAATCCTTTCAGAACTGGTATAAAAGCCAGTCCCGGTATCGAACAAAGGAAGACAGAGAAAAAGACATTCTTCTGGAAGATGCAACTATTACGATGCCGGAGATGGCACAGTTGCTTGGAACAACCAGAAGCTCGGTATATACAATTCTTGATAATCCAAAGTATAGCCATTTTTTTGAATTCGTTGTGATTGCAGAAAAGAAAAGAATCACAAAAGAGAGTTTTCAAAAATTCCTGGAAGGTCAGGACCGTTATAAGCTGGATCCATCGAATGATTATGAAGAACTTGCACAGGAACAAAATATTGCCCTGGCTAATTTCCGGCGGAAGAAATTATCACAGACCGGAATACGAGGAAGCAATGGAAATATAAAGTATCTTACTTTTGATGAAGCTTCCTATCTGGCAAAGGTCAGCAGAAGCATGATCAACAAGTGGGCGGATAAAGGAAAGTTCACAGTAATAAAAGTTGGCAGTCGAGTTAGGATCCGTCGGGATGAATTTGAGGACTGGATGGAGCAAAGAGATTTGGAAAGGAGTATGCAATAATATGGCATCAATAAGAGAACGAAACGGAAAATTCAATGTAATCTATTCTTATACGAATGAAAAAGGCGAGAGAAAACAGAAATGGGAAACCTATGAAACAAAAGCCGAAGCTAAAAGAAGAAAAAAAGAAATTGAATATAAAAAAGAGATGGGATCATTTGTCGTCCGTAAATGCAAAACACTGGACGAGCTTATTACAGAATATGTTGCACTTTATGGCAAAGAAAACTGGGCGCTTTCTACATATGAAGGAAATGTCTCTCTTATCAATAACTATATTCTTCCGATCATTGGTGATACGAAACTCTCAGAGATCAATACCAGATTCATCGAAAGATATTATCAGAGTCTTTTGAAGAGACGTGCAGTTATCAATCCATTGAATAAAACCAGTCGAAATGAATTTGTATCTTCCAGTACGGTCAGGGATATTAATAAGCTGCTTAGAAACTGTTTTGAACAGGCAGTGAAATGGGAGTTGATGGAGAAGAATCCTTGCACCCATGCAACTGTACCAAAACATAAATCACAAAAAAGAGACATCTGGACAGCGGATACATTAATGTATGCACTCAGTGTCTGTGAAGATGAGCGATTAAAGCTTGCAATAAATCTATCCTTTTCATGTTCCTTACGACTTGGTGAGCTGCTTGGTCTTACCTGGGATTGTGTAGATATTTCTCCTGAGGCAATTGAAGAAAACCGTGCATATGTCTTCATCAACAAAGAATCACAGCGTATAAGAAAAGAATCTTTAAATGCATTGGATGGAAAAGATGTGTTGTTGGTATTTCCGACAAATCATAAGAAGAATTCTACGGTCCGTATTCTGAAAACACCGAAGACAGAAAGCAGTGTGCGTAAAATATTCTTACCGAAGAGTGTTGCTAATATGCTGGTAGACTGGAAAGCTGAGCAAGATGAAATGAAAGAAATTCTTGGTGATGAATATATGGACTATAACCTGGTTATGGCAAGTACCTTTGGTCTTCCTCTCGGAGATGGAGCAATCCGTGGTCCTTTAAAAAAACTGATCGAGGACTATAATCTCCCACCGGTTGTATTTCACAGTTTCCGTCATAGCAGCGTTACTTATAAGCTGAAATTGAATGGTGGAGACATCAAGGCGGTACAGGGTGATTCCGGCCATGCTCAGGTCAATATGGTTACGGATGTGTACTCTCATATTCTGGATGATGATCGAAGGAAAAATGCAGAGCTTTTTGAAGAAGCATTTTATGAGAAAAAGAATCTGGATCCACAGATGCATGCACAGCAGGAAAATAATAATGCAACTGTTGCCGATGAAGTCGATCCGGAACTTTTGGCAAAAGTATTGGCTAATCCAGAGATGCGGGCATTACTCAATTCGCTGGCGAAGACAATGAAGTAATGAAAAATAGTGAAAAAATAGTGTAATTTTAGTGGAAAAACAATTCATAAAACGATATAATATATGGATGAAATGGAGGTGGATCATGTGATTAAGGTTACGTTAACAAATGAAATTTTAAAAAAAATATCGGAAATAGACGAAAAGCGTTTTTCTCTTAGTACGATAGAAATGCCACCTGTTATAAAAAACAGACTTAGAAAAAACTCTAAGAAAAAAAAGTTCCTATGCTTCTAATAAGATTGAAGGAAATCCATTAACTGAAAAACAGGCAAATGAGGCTATTGATAGTGATCCTCACAAACATTTTTTAAAGCCAGAACAGGAAGTTCGTAATTACTTTTTGGCTTTAATTTTTAGAAGAAAAACTGAAAAAGAAAGAAGCTTTTCAAAAGAAATGATTTTAGAAGTGCAGGCAATGGTTGAAAAAGGTGCGTCAAAAGAAAAGATAGGCTTAAGAGGCCTATGCCGCCTGGAATGTTATTCGCAGTATATGATTCCGAAACAGGCGCAGCGGAATATATTCCACCAGAGTATATTGATATTCCAGACTTGTTGGATGAACTTGTTGAATATGTAAATACTACAGATGATCATCCGCTGATTATTGCTGCTGTAGTTCATTATCAATTGGTTACCATTCATCCTTTTGAAGATGGAAATGGAAGAACCGCCAGATTAATGTCAGGCTATATTCTTGATTATTATGGATATGGTTTTAATGGAATAGGTTCTCTGGAAGAATATTTTGCCTATGATCCAGATGAGTATTATGCATCACTGCAAATGGGGTTACCGGCGTTATATTATTCAGGAAGAGAAAACCCTCCTCATCCGGAAATTTGGATCAATTATTTTTTGCGGATGATGGAATTGTATTCTAAAAAGGTATATGAATTATCAAAAACATCCGAAAACGACGAGTTAGATGGAAGTCTATCTTATTTAAATGCAAAAGAAAAAGAATTCTTAGCATTTCTGTTAAAAAAGCGATTATATGAGTTTACACCAATTGAAGTCAGCAAAATGCTAGGTGTAACCAACAAAACGATTATTAATCGATGTGCAAAGCTGGTAAATAATGGTTTGTTAATTCCAATCATTGTAAAGACAAGAGTCCGATCTTATCGGTTAAGTGATTTTTCAAAGACAAATGCGAAAAAGATTTTGAAAAAAATATCGTAATAAAATATAAAATTTGCCAGTCAAAAACGCATGGACAAACCGTCTCGTATGCGGTATATTAATTGTAGACAAGAAAATATCTTGTACTTACAATAGGAAGTTTAATTGAATACTGTTTACCATGATCGAACGTACGAAGCATGGTGGTCATATAACAGATGTCGATGGTAATATCAAGGCATTCCCCGATTATTAGCTGGAGCAAACAATCAGCTAACTTTCAGAGCTTTACAGAGCTTGACAGAGGGGGTATTCAGAATAACTCAAATTGAATCGGAAACAGTTTTTAATAGTGTCCCATATGGGTTTACCTTACCTCAGATTGACAGAGAGTGACAATAGGTTGGAGCTCTCCTAAGCGAGGGGTCGGAGGTTCAAATCCTCTTGGCGACGGGCTTCAAAGCGTTCGAAAATGTTAGCTGGATTAGCTGACAGCGAACGCTTTTCTTATTTTCTAATCACGTTCGTGACATGAAATTCCATTCAAAATGATCCATTTCCAGCTAACATAATCCGATTTTTGTTAGCTGACAGCTAATCAAAATTACCGGTTTGCAAACATGGGTTTTAGGAAGTCCAGCTAACATTTGGGTTCCGCTCTGTTGTCACCCCTTATTTGGGGATGTAAATCAGAGAA
>ENA-OQLB01000615-OQLB01000615.1-human-gut-metagenome-genome-assembly--contig:-NODE-615-length-19195-cov-2.029211_pt1 | contig 19195 bp, 21 predicted proteins | sample MGYA00242656_ERZ504813 | MGnify/ENA primary metagenome ERZ504813 (study PRJEB26092, sample SAMD00036388) | human gut metagenome | host: Homo sapiens | study: EMG produced TPA metagenomics assembly of... | reverse complement strand
ATGAGTACATACGATTATTACCGTATTTTTACCATGTTGCACAACATCACAGTTTTACAAAAGCGGCAGAGGTATTACACAATAACCAGCCGAACATTACCCGTTGTATGAATAATCTTGAGACAGAACTTGGCTGTCACCTTTTTGTACGTTCGAACCGCGGAGTCTCACTGACGCCTGAAGGCCAGAAGCTTTTTAACCACGTTGCGATTGCTTTCGAACAGCTTGAACTCGGAGAAGCCGAGCTCAAGCGTGACCAGAGTCTTACAAGCGGACTCATCTCCATCGGAGTCAGTGAAAATGCACTTCGTATTATGCTTCTGTCCAAATTAGAAGCATTTCACAATCATTATCCACATGTAAGGCTTAAGATATCCAACCATTCCACTCCGCAGGCGATTGCTTCCCTGGAAAGCGGACTGGTGGATTTTGCAATTGTAACAACTCCACTTTCTGTTCAAAAACAGTTTCAGAAAATCTCCCTGGGTTCTTTCCGGGAAATTCTGATCGCCGGCCCAAAATACAAAGAACCGGCTTCCCGCATCTGCTCACTGGAAGAACTTACGGACTACCCTTTCGTCTCGCTGGAAAATAACACCAGCACCAGAGATCTTCATATTCAATACTTTTCTTCTCACGGGCTTCCGTTCCGTCCGGATCTTGAAGTTACATCCACCGACCAGTGCCTGGCTTTGATCCAGCACAATCTTGGTATCGGCTTCTATCCGGAGAAGCTTGCAGAAGAACCGCTCAAGCGTGGAGAAATTCTTCAGATCCATCTGAAAGAATCCCTTCCTGCGAGACAAATCTGTCTTGTACAGAATGCTTCCAGACCACAGAGCATTGCAGCGCAAAAACTAATCGAGACACTGATCCGTATCTGATGACGGATCAATGTCTCTTTTTTGTCCCTTTTTTATCTTTCGTTTCTCCGGGATTCTATATCCAGGAACATCAGCAGGAAGCTGACGATCAAAAGTCCGCAGGATACCCAGATCATATGGATTCCATAATTGGCTGAAAGATTGCCTCCGATTCCGGCTCCTACCGCAAAAAGAACTATAATTCCAAAATAATACATTGCCTGCCGCAATTGTTCCGGCTTTTTCTCTCTCAGATAGAAGGATAATGCCGCCGTTCCACTCCGTAAGTTTCCGATACACATAGTACTTGCATATGAAAATCCATTTACCTTCCGGAAACTCTGCACCTGCATCGCACAGGCAAAGGATACCAGAACAGTCGCGATCATATTTCCCCGCTGCGGAATAAATCCTACAACAAACAAAATGAGGATCTCTGCTCCCAGTATTCCTTGTCTCCAGTGCAGGCGCCTGGCATATTTGTACTTATTCTGGATCTGCTCCGCAATCAGAACACCTAAAGCAAATGCAAAAAGCGGAAATAAATATTTCAGTCCAGCCTCCCATTTTCCCGTCATGAAATTCTGGCTCATCAGCACCACATTACCTGTCTGTGCATTCGAGAATACTTCATTCCTCGTATTATAGGTATACGCATCCTGAAATCCACCCGACAAGGCCAGAAATGCACTACAGATGAATGCCTCCGACATCTGCTTTCCGGAAAATAAACTTTTCATTACTCCCATGTTTTCATCTCCTTAGAATAAAAACGGAGGATGATTCTCATACGTTCTTACGTTTTCCGATCCATCCCCCTCAGCAGACTATTATACGAAAGAATATCAAAAATGTGAAACGTATATTTGATATATCTTCCATATCTTTTTATATATTCAATTTTATATTAAACATTTCAGACTTCTTCCGCAACTTCTTTTACAAATGAAACCTTTCTCCACTGCTTTTCTTCTTTTTTTACAATCCGCCTGTATATTTTTTCAATGCTTCCATATATGCTTTTCCATACCGGCTCAGTGCCACATCTTTCCGCACAATCGTTCCGATCCGCATATATTCGTCTACCAGAAGTGGTTTTCCAATAATATTCTCTCCATTCAGCTCTTTACTGATCACGCCGGAGCTTACCGTATACCCGTCCAGGCCGACCGCCAGATTGAAAAGCGTTGCCCGGTCTCTGACTTTGATGTTCTTATTCCGGTCCAGTGTGCTTAATATCTCTTCGGAAAAATAAAAGGAATTATAATCCCCCTGCTCAAATGACAAATACGGATACTCCTCCAGATCTTCCAGTATCAGTGCTTCCTTATCTGCCAACGGATGCTTTGAACTGATAAATACATGTGGCTTTGCTACGAATAACTCTTCGAATTTCAGATCATTCTGACGGATCAGTTTCATGATGATCGTCTCATTCTGTGAAGAAGCATACAGAATACCTATCTCACTTTTCAGCTTCGCCACATCTTCGATGATCTCATAAGTCTGTGTCTCCCGCAGTGTGAAATCATATTTTCTCGCATCAAATTTACGGATCACATCTACAAATGCATTGACCGCAAAAGAATAATGCTGGCAGGATACGGAAAAATCTCGGGTTCCGTTCATTTACATTCAGATACCTCTCCTGCATGAGGCCGACCTGATCCAGGATCTGTCTTGCATAGGCGAGAAATTCATCTCCCTCCGCGGTGATCGTCACCCCTTTATTCGTCCGGTGAAAAATCGTCACCTGCATCTCCTGCTCCAGTTCCCGGATCGCATTGGTAAGACTCGGCTGGGAAATGAACAGCTCTTTTGCCGCCTCACTTATCGTCCCCTTCTCCGCAACCATGGTAATATACCTTAACTGCTGTAATGTCATAAATTCTTCCTCCCTACAGCATATAGATCAGTGCGTTACAGATACATGCCGCAATATTACTTCCGCCTTTTCTTCCCCTTGCCACAATATACGGGGTATCCTCAAGCGTCAGGATCAGCTCTTTGGACTGTACCACATTTACAAAGCCGACCGGCACACCGATTACAAGCTCCGGACGGATTCTTCCGTCTTTGATCAGTTCATACAGATGGATCAGTGCTGTCGGAGCATTCCCAATGGCAAAGATCAGCTTTTCATTCCGTTCACACGCTTTTTCCATACTGGCAACGGCTCTTGTTGTTCCATTCTTCTTCGCCGCCTGTGCACATCTTCATCTGACATGAAGCAGTATACCTGACCGCCGTACTGTGCCAGTCTCTTTTTGTTAATTCCGGACGCCCCATCTGTGTATCGGTTACGATGGAAGCACCGCCTCTGATCGCTTCGAGTGCTTTCTCCACCGCATGCTCGGAATACACCAGATTCTTCGCATAATCAAAATCCGCACTGGTATGTATGCAGCGCTTTGTAATTGGTGCCTGAATCTCAGGAAGCACGATGCCTTCCTGCTCCAGTTCTTCCGTAATGATCTCAAAGCTGCGCTTTTCGATCTCTGTCGGAAGAACATTTTCTATCTCTATTTTAGTATGTGCTGCGTGATTATTTTTCTGTATATTCAACGTTTTCTTCCTTTCTCTTCATAGTCCGTCATAGTCCACATCTCATCTTTTCTAACTACAAAACTTGCCATCGGCAACTTCTCTTGCATACTTTGGTATCTACAGCTCCTTACGAATACATAGTAATCCCGAAAAATTATTTCTGCATTCCCATGATCTGATAGATTGCCTTCATGTCCAGATGTTTTCTGAGTATATCTGCCAGAAGATCATACTGGCTTTCTTTGAATGCTTTCAGGTCCACACCTTCCACTTCTTCCATTGAAAGTCCTTTCTTTTCTGCCAGGGATTTTACGATCTCCGATACAATTTTCTCCTTATCAAAAATGCCGTGGATGTATGTTCCGTATACATTTCCATGCGAGATTCCGTCTGTACTGTTCTCTATTCTGTTTTCCGGCTCCATATCCGGAATCTGTCTGTCCTTTTTCTTCACCGTATCGTGAATCTGATTCATCGGACATCCTTCCAGAAGTTCGGTCTTTCCCATATGGATCTCGTATCCTTCAAACTTCAGATTCTCAAGTGCTTTCAGATTCCCCTCCACATGAAGGAGTGTTCCATTCACCCTTGTTCTGGTCTTTTCTGTGGTAAATGTAGTCGTTACCGGCAAAAGGCCGAGTCCTTTCATACTGCCGCCATCTTCCACGCCTTCCGGATCACTGAGCGACTGCCCCAGCATCTGATAGCCGCCGCAGATTCCCCAGACCACACAGCCGCCGGCATGCGCCTTTAGAATCTTCGCTTCCATTCCGCTCTGTCTTAACCATTTCAGATCTCCCATCGTATTTTTTGTTCCCGGAAGGATAATCATATCAGGATTTCTAAGTTCTCTTGGATTCTTTACATAACGCAGATTCACTCCCGGAGCATTTTCCAACAGCATGAAATCCGTAAAGTTCGAAATTCTCGGTGTCCGGATGACTGCGATATCCACCAGACCGATTCTTTCTTCTGCACCTTTTCCACCTTTGTCATTGTTAAAACGCTCTGTCAGACTGTCTTCATCTTCAATCTCGACCTGCATATACGGTGTAACTCCGACTACCGGAATGCCGCCTCTTTCTTCCAACATGACAATACCGGGATCCAGGATTGTCTTATCCCCGCGGAATTTGTTGATGACCAGTCCCTTTACACGTTCTTTCTCATCATCTTCCAGGAGCATAAGCGTTCCCAGAAGCTGGGCAAATACTCCTCCGCGGTCAATATCTCCGACCAGAAGCACCGGCGCATCTACCATCTTCGCCAGCCCCATATTTACAATATCATCTTTCTTCAGGTTGATCTCTGCCGGACTTCCCGCTCCTTCGATCACAATGATGTCATTCTCTTCTTCTAATTTGTGAAATGCTTTCATAATGTCCGGTATGAGCTGCTTTTTATAAGCAAAATATTCTCTTGCACTCATATTCTTCAAGACTTCACCATTTACGATCACCTGTGATCCTACATCGTTGGTCGGCTTTAACAGGATCGGATTCATCTCTACCTGCGGCGCCACGCCTGCTGCCTCTGCCTGCACAACCTGTGCACGTCCCATCTCCAGTCCATCCTCTGTAATAAAGGAATTCAGTGCCATATTCTGGGATTTGAACGGAGCCACCCGGTATCCGTCCTGTTTGAATATTCTGCAAAGTCCCGCACACAGAAGACTCTTTCCTGCGTTGGACATTGTCCCCTGTATCATAATTTTTCCAGCCATGTTATCAACCTTTCATTCTCTTCTTCAGATCTTATTGCAATCCGGTAATGCCCTTCTGTCAGTCCTTCATAGTTACTGCAGTCCCGGATCAACAGTCCGCTTTTCAGTGCCTTCTCATACAGCCCTGCTTTTCCTTTAAAAAATATATAGTTTGCTTCCGATCCCCATACATTCAGACCAAGCTTTCTCATCCGCTCTGTCATCCAGAACTTTTCTTTTTTTATATATTCTCTCGTTCTCTTTAAATATGCTTCGCAATCAACAAGTGCTGCCACACCTGCTTCCTGTGCCGTTATCGACACATTCCACGGCTGGAGCATTGCCTCATTCGTTTCCTAAGAGCTGCATTCTCACACAATGCATATCCAAGTCTTACACCCGGCATACAGAATATTTTCGTAAATGCTTTGATAATGACCACATTCGGATACTGTGTCAGATACCCCCGGCATTCATATCTTTCTGGTTCTTCCAGAAACTCTATAAAACACTCATCCAGGACCAGTATCGTACCGCATTTATTACACCTGTTCATCACACGGATCAGCAGTTCTTTTTCCGTTGTCTGTCCGGTCGGATTATTGGGATTGCACAGAAATATCATATCTGTATCTTCCGTAATCTGTTCCAGTATATCCTCCTGTATCCGGAAATCCTGTTCTTCTTTTAATCTGTAATATTGTACCTCTGCTCCAACTGTGCCAAGTGCCCGCTCATACTCGGAAAAAGCTGGTGCCGTCACCAGTGCTTTTTTCGGTCTCACTGCCATTACAACAGCAAAAAAAGCTCTGCAGCACCATTGCCGCAGAGTATCTTTTCTTTTTCTATTCTCTCAAAATCACTGATCGACTCCCGAATCTGTCGCATCTGACATCCGGATAATACATGATCCTGTCTGCACTTTCCTGTACGCTCTTTCGTACCGCTTCGGGAACTCCCAGCGGGTTACTGTTTACAGAATAATCTGTAACAGATGGATTCCGGTAAATGTCTCCACCGTGAACTGTCTCTTTTGGTTCTGCCAACGTTCCTTCACCTGTGCGGATAAACCGCTCTCTCTGCTATTTTGCTACAACCATCTTACTCACTTTGCAGAAAATAGTCAACCGGAATCTTATACCTGAATTCTTGTTGCCGCATCGCTGCTCATTGCGATCCGCTTCTCACCTCTTCTGATGATCAGGTCTCTTCCGGAATTCTGAATGACTGTGATCTCACTGCCTTCATCAATCTTGCATTTTCGGATCTTATCCAGAACTTCCGGGATGCCGAACATCCACTTGATGGTATAGCTTTTTCCAGCCGCCGCCTTTGACAATGCCTGCATAACTAACACCTTCTTTACCTCTTTTTTATATTGTAAGTTGCACTGACTATGTTAGTCAACAGGAACATTGTTTGCACAATTCTAACTTTTTATTCATAATTTGCAGATAATATTATTTGTTTTTTGATTTTTATTATCAATATCATCTACAGAACCAGAATCCGGAGGATGATTCCAAGTATCAGACCAAGCATTGCCGTCCCATATAACAGCTTATGCGATCTCCGGATATCCAGTAGTTCCATCTCCCGGACCGGATCTCCGATCGTCGGCTTCTTATGCAGCTTTCCAAAATACCATGCATCTCCTGCAAGCTGCACATCCAGCGCCCCCGCCATGACTGCTTCTGTCTGTGCAGAGTTCGGACTTTTATGATTAAAGCGGTCTCTTCGGAAGATACACGCTGCATTCTTTCCATCCATTCCGGTCAGATATGCAGCCAGGATCATCAACACTGCCGATACCCTTGCCGGAATGAAATTCACCACATCGTCTAACTTCGCTGCTGCCGTTCCAAACCACTGATACTTGTCATTCTTATATCCAACCATCGAATCCATCGTATTGATCGCTTTGTATGTAAATCCCAGAACAGCTCCGCCGATCAGCATATAAAATAACGGTGCGATCACACCATCTGATGTATTCTCTGCCACCGTCTCTACAGCCGCCTTGGTCACACCTTCTTCCGTCAGATTCTGTGTATCTCTTCCGACAATCATGGACACGGCCTTTCTCCCGGCTCCAGGCCCTTGTCTTTCAGTGCTATGTAGACCCTGTCACTTTCTACTTTCAGGGATTTCGTTGCAAGGATCTGATAACACCAGAAGCTTTCCAGTGCAAGTCCAAGCTGCCAGAAATACTTATATGCAACCGATAAGATTACCGCCGGAACTCCTGTACTGACCGTCACAACCACCAGCACCAGAATCCCTCCACCGATGCGTTCCCCTGTCTTATTCGCCGGCAGACAGTTTCTGATAATTCTTTCGGTTCCCGATATCAGATGCCCGATCAGCCTCACCGGATGATACAGCCATCTTGGATCCCCGAAGATCAGATCCAGAACAAAGCCCGCCACGATCGCGATCGTCATATATGTCATTCTCTGAAATTCTAAGTTCATATCCTTCTCCATTCTTTATCTGATAATCATAATAACTTCCTGCTGGTGTCCCGTCTTCCTTTACTGCATACCGTTCCATGATACTCATGATCGTTCCGCCATGTGCCACAACCGCAATCGTCTCCCGGTCATGTGCCTGCGCATCCCGTACGACTTCCCGGAACCCTTCCAGTGTCCGCCGGATGAATGCTTCCCTGCTTTCCCCTTCCGGAAATGGCAGCTTCCCACCACTGTCTATCCATGCCTGATACTCCGGGCAGCCGGAAAGTTCGATATAATTATGATTTTCAAACAGGCCAAAATCACACTCCCGTAACTTTTCATTACAGCTATATGCTCCTGCTTTCATCATCTTCGGATAAATGATCTCTGCCGTCTGCACACACCGCTTCATCGGACTTACATAGACATATGTAACCTCAGGATACATTCCTTTTCTCTCTTCCAAAAGCTGTATTCCTTCCAGACATAAAGATTCATCCGTCGTTCCGATATAGCGTTTTTCTTTATTTCCTTTCGTCATCGAATGACGTATCAGATAAATCCTCATACTTCCTTTATCACCTGTCCGATTCCGCACATCACACGGTATACTTTCTCCGAATATGCCGCAAGGCACGTGCACACTCTTCCGGTCTGCTCTCTGTATTCCCGTTCCATCCGGTCAACCGGCACGATCCCGTATCCGATCTCATCTGTGATCAGGATCAGTTCCGGATTCTTCCGAATCAGTTCTTCTGCAAGATCATCTATCGGTTCTCCTTCCTTTATCTTTCTTTCGATATACTGATGGAAATGATATATCCCTTCGCAGCTATATAGTTCTTCTTCCGTACATACCGCACCGTCTGCCCATGTGACATCTGGGTAGATTTTCTTTGCGAATGCAAGTTTTCCCTGATATGCGCCGCCTATTATCATGATCATGACTTCTTTTCCTTCCTCCAATCCTGTATTTTCATCTTTCTGTTATTTTCTACTATTTCTCTGCTGTTTTCTTTCTGCCACTTGTTTTTCTTCATTCTTTCCACACTTCTTATCCAGCCTGTTCATCATTTGATGATTTCCGCTTTTTACTACGATATCCACTACTACCACGACAAGCGCCATCACAAGTTCACATACCTGCAGGAAATATCCACACAGATCCCCGGTCACACCACCGAAATTCTTCATCGCCATCCGGTAATAATATCCAAATACCACGCCTGCCGAGATCACACATCCGATTCCGCAGATCCCTCCGGTCAGTGGAATCAGGAAACACAGTACAATCAGATAAATGCCCAATACCATTCTTGTAATTCTGGTCGATGCACTTTCCGAAAAATCTGCCACCATACCTTTCTTCCTTGCCTGTGGAAATGTAACTACAGACAGTCCACTCAATGTTCTCGATAACATGAAGCTATATGCGATCACTTCCATACTCCGCACACTCAGACAAGAATACACGCCAATATACATCAGAAAATAGACGGTACATGAAATGATAGCAAATGCTCCTGCGTGGGAATCTTTCAGTATTTCCAGACGCCGCTCTTTCGTCTGCCAGGAACTCAGCGCATCCTGTGTATCCAGAAATCCGTCCAGATGAATTCCTCCCGTAATAAATACCGGGATCAGGATCAGAAATATTACAAAAAATAAGGAATAATTTCCTCCTCCATTCCCATCAAACCATTTTGAAAACCGAAACACTCCATAAGACAAAAGTCCGATCACCGCACCGATCCATGGAAAAAAACACATTGCATACGATTTATTTTCATCTGTCCATTCGCTGCGCGGCATCGGAATCCTGCTGTACATGGAAAACGCAATTTTGAAACTATTCCATATTCTTTTTATACTCTTCATACTTCTTTTGCTCCTTACGAATGCATACCGGAATTCCATACACAACTTCCGTTACTATATCTGCAAGCTCTGCAAGACTTTGATTCACCATTCCGATGCATTCCCGATATTTTTCCGTCTCTTCGCTATAGCCGTTTATATCTGCGTTCACTTCATTTGTAACAATTACAAGACGTGTCGTAGAATTGCTCAGTCTGCGTACTCCTGCCAATACTTTTTCTTTTGTTTCTTTTAAATCATTCAATGTACCATCTTCTCTGTAAAGCTCATTGGCCACCAGATTCGATATGCACTCCAGAAGGATTCCCTGATTCTTTGGTATCTCAAGTTCTGATAGATCTGTATATTTTTCCAATGTCCGGAATCCTTTTCCGGCTCTCAGCCTGTGATGTCTTTCAATCTTTTTCATCGTTTCTTCTGTGTATGGCTGCATGGTTGCAATATATATGTAAGTACCATCCTTCTTATTTCTGCCTGTCAGCCAGTTCTCCGCATACTCAGATTTACCGCTTCCGCTTCCGCCTGTCACCAGATGTATCATTCTTTCTCACCTAATTCTTTATAATCTTCGATGTCATTTTCTGAAAATGTACTCATCCGTCCATACACTTCTGCCGCAAGATCCAGCACCGGAAGATATGCCACAGCTCCGGTTCCCTCACCCAGGCACATATCTGCATGCAATGGTGCATCCATGTGTAACTCTTTCAGGATCTTCTGCATTCCAGGTTCTTTCGAGACATGTGACACAATCATCGCATCTTTGACCCACTCACAGATTCTGACGGCCGCAAGTGCCGCAACCGCTGAGATAAATCCATCAACTACAATCGGGATTCGATATACAGCACCTCCCAGATAGAGTCCGGTGATTCCCGCCAGATCGAATCCGCCTACTTTTGCCAGTACATCCACCGGATCATCCCATTTCGGACGATTGACCGCTATCGCCTTCTCGATCGCGTGTATTTTTCTTTCCAATCCTTCGTTCGTCAGTCCTGCTCCCCGTCCCGTTATCTCTGCCGGTTCGTCTCCCAGAAGTACGGAAGCCACGGCACTGCTGGTCGTCGTATTTCCGATTCCCATCTCTCCGGTAGCAATGATCTTATATCCGGCTTCCTTCTTTTCCTTCACCTGATGGATCCCGGTTAAGATTGCCTGTAACGCCTGCATTCTTGTCATAGCCGGACCTTTGGTCATATTTGCGGTTCCATTTGCTGTTTTATATCTTGGGACTTTTGTATCCGCTGCCATACCGATATCGATGGGAAAGATGTCTACACCGGCTTTTTTACACATGATCGCCGCACTGGTATTACATGTCAGAAAATTCTCTGCAACAATTGCAGTTACTTCCTGTCCTGTCTGCGTTACACCTTCTTCTACCACTCCGTTATCCGCACACATCACGATCAGCGCCTTCCGGTTCAGATTCACGTCTGTATCGCCGGTCAGTGCCGCAATCTGCATAATATGATCTTCTAGTTTTCCCAGACTGTGTAACGGTTTCGCAATGGAGTTCCACTTTTTCTGCGCATTTCCTTTCGTTACTACATCTGCCGGATGAATGCCAGATACGATCTGATGGAATTCCTGTTCCAGTTGTTCTAAACTTTGCTCTGCCATGCTTTTTATCCTCTCTGTTCTCTATGTTCTATCTCTTTCCCTAGCTCTTTTCTCTTGTTCCCTGCATCTTCTACATTGTTCCAGAAAGTTCTCCGGAATCTTTTCATTTCCATAATAATGAATATGCGGATATCCTGCCAGTACCGTATCGGTACTGATCATGCATTTCCACGAACGGTTTGACATTGGTTTTTCCGCCAAAAATGCTTCCCCGCATACTTCTGAATCATAATAATGAAATTCATGTGCCGGGATACCTCCTGCTTCTTTACCGAATATTCTTCCCCCTGTCAGGTAACATAGCCGAATCGCTTTAAGGAACCTGTCGGATAACTTTTCCCTTCTAAAAATCCAACCATTGGAAATTCTGTGCCGCTTTCATCTCTGATATATTCCTGCAGGTACATGAATCCTCCACACTCCGCGATACATGGCATTCCGCCGTTCAATGCTTTTTTAATACTCGTCTTCATTGACTCATTTTTACTTAGTTCTTCTGCATATAGTTCCGGATAACCGCCATAGAACAAAAGTCCCGACAGATTTCCCGGAATCTGCTTATCGTAAAGAGGAGAAAAAGGAATCAGTTCCGCTCCCATCTCCTGCAGCAGTTCCAGATTATCCTGATAGAAAAAACAGAATGCATCGTCACTTGCAAGCCCGATCCGTACCGTATCTTTTGTTTCTAACCGATTCTGTACTATACTGTGCATTTTTCTGCCAAATTTTCTACCATTTCTGATGTATATCCTTGCGTTTTCTTTTCCTGCAGCTCCGGTGCATTTTCTGCCAGTTCCAGAAGGCCTGCGATATCTACACTTTTCAGAATCTGTTCTCCCAGTCTTGTGAGTTTGTCTTCCGTATCTTTTCGTTCTTTTGGAAGCTTCAGTCCCAGATAACGGCTCTCCAGTGCACAATCTTTCATAACCGGAACATAACCGTAGACTTTGATTCCTGTCTGCACCTCGATCATCTCTTTCATTCTTCCATACATCATCGGAGACAAACGGTTCAGAATTACGCCTTTGATACGGCTGTCTTCTTTATAATGCAAAAACCCCTGGATACACGGCACTGCAGACACGCTTAGTCCTTTACAGTCCAGGATCATCACAGCCGGGGTATCGGTAATTCTGGCAATGTCATAAGCACTCGCCTCTGAAGAGATCCCTGCGATCCCATCATAGTATCCCATAACACCTTCCATTACGGAAATATCTGCTCCGGCACCATTTTTTTTCAGGATCTCTCTGACTCCATTTTCTCCACACAAAAAGGAATCCAGATTATAGCTGCTGATGCCGATCACAGTCTTGTGGAACATTGGATCAATGTAATCCGGCCCGCACTTAAAAGACGCAGGATTTATCTCCTGCATCTTCATTGCTTTCAATATTCCGCAGGTCAGCATGGTTTTACCTGCGCCACTTCTCATCGCAGTAATCAGAATTCTAGGAAGTTTCATTACTCAGATTCCTCCATTTCTTCCCGGATTTTCTCCGGTGTCAGATCCCCTACAGAGATCACTTTCGTAATATCCTCCACAATATCTCCGGTCATATCTTCCGGTTCCACCTCGTCCAGATTGATTTCTTCCAGAACGAAATCGTCTTCATTTTCCGGATCTGCTTCCTTTTTTGCCGGTCTGCTCGTAAAGCTGATCACATAGATCGGATTCTGTCCATTCATCATATGATAACTGCCCACTTTTTTCGCACGGCTTACCGCTACCTGAATGACTTCTGCCTCTTCTATCTCATTCTCTTCCGTATATTTTAACACCTGCATCATCGTCTCGAGTGAGATTGCATTGAGCACCACCCGTACAAATGGGTTTTTCTTCCGGATAGCATCCAGGATTTCATACAACTTTCCTTTACTGCCCCCGATAAATACGCAATCAGGTGCCGGCAGTTCTTCCAGTGCCTCCGGCGCCATACCTTCTATCACATGCAGATTATCCACGTGCATCCGCCTTGCATTTTCACGGATCAGTTCCTGCGCCTCCACTTTCTGTTCGATTGCATAGACGTTACCTTGCGTTGCAACCATGGCGGCCTCTACGGAAATAGAGCCTGTTCCTGCTCCGACATCATATACAACTGCATCCTTCTTAATCTTAAGTTTAGCAATCGAAATGCTTCTTACTTCTTCCTTGGTCATCGGTACATCGCCACGTACAAATGTATCATCCGGAATTGCCGGAATCACCGGGCTTTCGCCGCCGGATTCATTTTCAATATAAAGGACCGCCAGATTCTCTCCTTTGTAATGAAGCAGTGATCTTGCTGTTCCTGTCTGAATCTCTTCATTCTTATAAGAAAGTTCTGTCCCGATCCTGACTGTTACTTCGCCTATTCCATATTCCGTCATTTTTGTCAGGATCTGACGGATCTCTTCTGCATTACTTACAAGGGCGAATACCTTTTTATTCTCCTTAATGACCGCCATCAGATTTTCTTTTCTTCCATGCAGGCTTACTAGTGCCGCATCCTCCCATGTTACGCCAAGCTTTGATGCAAAATATATGATGATGATACTCCAGGCACCACTTTTGTCTCAATCTGTGGGTCATCTTTCGTCAATTCCAGAATCTTCTTCGCACCGCTGTAAAATCCTGTATCACCGGACAACGCAATCGTTACATTTTCATATTCCGGATTTTCTTTGATATAAGAAATGATCTCATCCGGGCGGTATGCTTCATATATGGTCTGTCCGACTTCTGCCACTGCCTCGATCATCCTGCCTGCCCCGATCAGAAGTTCTGCTTCCTGACAGCATCTTTTTGCTTCCAGTGTAACCTGGTCTCTGGCACCTGCACCGATTCCCACCAGTGTAACTTTCCAGTGATTATCCAGTTCCAGTTCTTTCTGAAGGAATTTGGACATTTCTTCAAAATTCATTCCCTCTTCTTCTTCCGGCCTTCCGATCACAACCATTTTCACACCGGCTTCTAGTGCAGCCTGACATTTCTGCGGGTATCCGCCTGCAAGTCCTGATTCTTTCGTTACCATATAAGCAATATCATATTCCTTTAACATGGCACGATTCATTTCCGTAGAAAACGGTCCCTGCATACAGATGAGATGACGTCCGGAGAATCCAAGTTCTTCACAATTAACTGCCACCTGGCCAATAGACAGAACGCGCGCATATACCGGCTTTCGTAATCCGTCAGTCTTGTATAGGATTCCAGCTCCTTGCTTCCTGTTGTTACCAGAATATTTCCTTCTGTTTTTTCCAGATACTTTATCGCTTCATCATATTTTCCACACAGATGCTTTCTTGGTCTCTTCACTTCCCCTGACCAGTCTTAAATACGGAACCTGCATAACCTCGCAGGCACTTTTCAAGTTTTTGGTCACTTCTTTGGCATATGGATGCGTTGCATCGATCACATAATCCGGCTCAAACACCCTCATAAACTCGCCCATCTGCACTGTCCATCCGTCATGTGTCACCGTTATATTCTTCTCTTCCGGAAGCAGACTCTCCCCATAAGCGGTTGCCACACAGACGTGCAGTCTTACGCCTCTTCTTCCGAGATAAGATGCTAATTTTCTTCCTTCTGTTGTCCCTGCATATAATAGAATCTTTTTGTCTTTCATATACGATATCCCCTTGGTGTAACCATTTTTTCCCGAATTACTTTTGTCTGTTTATTTCCGATAAATACAGTAGAGAACATATCTACTGTTGTCTCTTTTAATTCTTTCAGTGTCAGTGTCTGCATTGTTTCTCCCTCGCGGGCAATGTTTTTCACTATTCCGCAGACGGTATCTTCCGCCTTATATTCCAGCATGATCTCACATGCTTTTGCAAGATAGGTACTGCGTTTCCTGCTGGACGGATTATAAAGGCAGATCACAAAATCAGCTTTTGCCGCACAGCGAAGCCTTTCTTCGATCAATTCCCACGGTGTCAGAAGATCACTTAACTGATCAGACTGACATCATGTCCGACTGCTGCTCCAAGTACCGCAGAACCTCCCAGTGCCGCTGTCACTCCCGGGATTACTTCGATCGCGACTTCCGGATATTCCTCACCGATTTCATACATCAGTCCTGCCATTCCGTATATCCCGGCATCTCCGCTGCATACCATTGCCGTTACAGCTCCTTTTGCTGCCTCTTCGAATGCCATCCTGCACCGTGCTGCCTCCTGTCTCATGGACGTTGTCAGATATCTCTTATCCGGAAAATATTCTTTTAATAATTCGATATATACGGTATATCCGACGATCACATCACATTTTTCCAGCGTCCGGACTGCTTTCACCGTCATCTGTTCATATGCCCCCGGTCCCATTCCTATCACATATACCTTATTCAAACTTCACCCTCCAATTATCCCAGGCAAATGCTGCTGTCACACCATTTTCTGCCTGTTTTCTGATCCGCAGTGTACCACCTGTATATACAGCACTTCTTTCACATACATTATCCACTCCGGTAACCTTTTTTACAAATGTAGAAACACTGAATTCTCCTTCTACTTTTTTTAATTCTTCTGCCGGATAAAATTCCGGCTCTATGTTATATTTGTTGCAAAATGTAAGCAATCCCTCTTCGTCTTTTTTTAGATCAATGCTTGCGATCCTGCCAATACTTTTCTTATTAATATGTGATTCTTTCAGTATCTTATCCACCAGCTGTTCTATCTGCTCTGCGGATGTCCCCCGTCTGCAGCCGATTCCCACCGTGATCCGTTGTGGTATCAGCCTTAATACATGACTGCTTAATTTTCGTTCATATATCCCGATATAGATATCTGGATTCTCATAGGTTTCCGGTACGATCTTCACTTCTTCCGGCACAGTACCCTCTATCGAATCTCTTCCGCTCTCAATCGCGGCCACGACTGTCTTTCCTTCCAGAATCTTTGCCGAAATTTGCTTTGCCTTCTGCATATCTTCTATATAAAGATGATTCTTTCTGGCAAATACATCTATTGCCCATTTTCCCCGGATATCTGTAGCTGTTGTGATCACAGGCAGTGCTCCTGCCATCTCTGCAATTCTTTCAGCCATCTCATTTGCTCCGCCAATGTGCCCGGACAGGATCGGGATACAATATTGTCCTTTCTCATCCAGTACCAGTACCGCCGGATCTGTTGTCTTTGATCCTATAAAAGATGCGATCAAGCGCACGGCAATCTGTACTGCTCCAATAAAGATCAGTACATCCCGCGTCCGGAACTGTTCACCTGTCCATTCTCTGGCACTGCATTTTACCGCATCCTTGTCCGATTCCAGTTCTTTGCATTTTACCGCCTGCAGCACCTGGTGTCCTTCTTTTTCCAGTTCATGTGCTAAAGATTTCTCCAGTCTTCTTCCATTTCCGGTAAAACTGATCATTGCAATCTTCATCTTATTTTACTCCCTGACGGAACTCGGTGGTGAATTCCGGATCATACAGTTTCGAACGTTCATACGCATGATGTGTCACCACATCTCCAACGATGATCAATGCTGTCTTTGTAATTCCATGTGCTTTCGCAGTCTCTGCCAGTGTACTGACAGTACAGATGTAACTTTCTTCCTCCGGCCATGTTGCCTTGTATACAATTGCTGCCGGCGTATCTTCTTTATAACCGCCTTCTATCAACTGGCTTCCAGCTTTTCCAGAAGTCCTGTACTTAAGAAAAGTACCATCGTCGCATTATGACTTGCAAACGCTGCAACCTTTTCCTTCGCCGGAACCGGTGTTCTTCCTTCCATACGTGTGATGACAACACTCTGTGACACCTCCGGAAGTGTATATTCCAGATTCAGTGCCGCTGCTGCCCCACAGAAGGAACTGACACCCGGGCAGGAATCATACGCAATTCCCAGTTCATCCAGATGATCCATCTGTTCCCGGATTGCACCATACAGACACGGATCACCTGTATGCAGCCGAACCGTCATCTTCTGTTCCCGGTCTGCCTGTTCCATCACTTCCAGAACTTCTTCCAGTGTCATCTTCGCACTGTTATATATCTCGCATGTCTCCTTTGTACTCTTTAACAGCCCCGGATTCACCAGTGATCCCGCATAGATCACCACATCAGCCTGCTCTAGATAACGTTGTCCACGGACCGTGATCAGATCTTCGGCTCCCGGACCTGCTCCCACAAAATGTATCATTTTCCGACTCCTTCCTGTCCTGCAAAGAACCTGCCACCAGCAACTTCTCCTGCATACTCTGGTATCTATTGTATATGTCGTTCTTTTCTGAATCTTTCTATCAGTCTTCTGCTTTTTCTGTCTTTCCAAGGATTCCGTATACATTGGAAAACGTGACCACTCCCACCTGTATCTCTCCTTTCCCCCGGTAGTTCAGATATTCCTCCATACGCATCATGATTTTTTCCATAATGCGTGTTCGTTCTTCCTCGCTGCATTTCTCCAATGCATCATCCGTCGTCACACAGTCAAGAAATTCGACTGCCTTCTCTCCGGCAATTCCCGCTCTCAATGCGGCCGTGGCGAATAAATCCATCCGACAGTCTGCCCATCTGGAATGGGTATTCATGATTCCGCCGGATACCTTGATCAGTTTCCCGATATGTCCGACCAGCAGGACACCTTTACAATCCTGTTCTACCGCCATATCTATGGCCTGACCAATATAGTTACTACATTTTACCACATCATTTTCTTCTATACTATACTGTTCTTTCAGAAAATCCAATCCGTAATTACCCGGTGCAATGATCAGATACCTGTACTTTTCCGCAAGGCATACCTTCATCTCTACTTCAATGGTATCGATCAGCGCCTGTTCACTCATCGGATTCACAATACCGGTTGTCCCAAGTATTGAAAGTCCTCCTTCTATTCCAAGTCTTGGATTAAATGTTTCTTTTGCCAGTCTTGCCCCTTCCGGAATCGAAATCTCTACATCAATTCCACCGGTATAGCCAACCTCTTCACAGGCTTCTTCTACTTCTTTTCTTATCATCTGCCTTGGCACACGGTTAATTGCGGCTTCTCCCACCGGCTGATTCAGTCCGGGCCTGGTCACTCTTCCTACCCCGATCCCGCCATCAATATGAATCTGTCCTGTTTCAGAAAGCCTTACCTGACTGTAAACCAGTACTCCATTCGTGATATCCGGATCATCTCCGCTGTTTTTTTTGACCGCACAGGATACCATATCCGGCAATTCCCTGTCTGTATATTTTCTCTGTATATCCGTGATATCCAACTGCAGCTTTTCTCCTTGCGGCAGTTCTACCGACACCTGCTCTACTTTTTCACCTGTAAAAAGCATCTGCATTGCTGCCCTCGTTGCAGCCTGTGCACAGGTTCCGGTTGTATACCCTTTTGCTAATTCTTTTTTCGGCATATGGACTCCTTTCCATCAGGGAGCGAGGTTTTGGCTTTTTTAATATCCCCTGACGCAAAAATAGAGGACTGCAGTTTTCTACATTCCTCCACCAATTTTAGCGTTTTCATACTTACATGTCAAATTATCTGTATGACGGTTCTCCACTTATTCGTTACCATTTTTGTTCTTACATTCTTGTTCCCATGCTTTGATTTCACCGCATGCAATCTTCATTCCCGAATCTCCGGACGGCTGGGTCTTGAAGTCATCCGGCATCTCATGAAGTACGATTGTCCTGACGACAACATCCATTGGATAGAATCTTCCAGTATAAATCTCCATCCATGCAGTTCCATCATTACTTAATACCGGCTGCAGATCTCCTGCATGTCTGGGATGTTCTTCTCCAGTTCCTCCGGGATTCCCATCAGTTCTCCTAAAAGAACTGTGCCATTATACACTTCATAGAGATATACATTTCCACGAATATCAGGGTATTCTTTGCTCCCTTTTATCCTGGCATGGGCCTGCGGAAGTCCCTGGATTGCTTTATAGATCATATTATCACGCTCCTTCGCATTTATGGTATGCAAAAGAGTATAAATATGTGCGGTCTTTTTTCTATTTTAATTCACTAGGCCAAATCCCCGAACCCTAATAAAAGCTTACAGTTCTCCATTTAATTATTATGGCATGCGAAACCGCAGGAATAACTTACAAGGTCCTATTCTGTGCATACGGACTCATGGTTGGTAATTCTTAAGTAAAAAGTTGACCGTTTGCTCACAAAAAATCCACTGTCTGAGA
>ENA-OQLB01000614-OQLB01000614.1-human-gut-metagenome-genome-assembly--contig:-NODE-614-length-19212-cov-2.333980_pt1 | contig 19212 bp, 18 predicted proteins | sample MGYA00242656_ERZ504813 | MGnify/ENA primary metagenome ERZ504813 (study PRJEB26092, sample SAMD00036388) | human gut metagenome | host: Homo sapiens | study: EMG produced TPA metagenomics assembly of... | reverse complement strand
AAATCATCGTCATATTGATAATATAATATATAGAGAGGAAAATATGAATTAGGAAAAAAGAAGGTATAGTATGAATTCTATAGCAGTAGCCCGTGGTTGCAGTTGTTATACAATGTGTACATGCAAGAATAGACAGTCATTGAAATCGTATTACAATATAAAAACAACTATTACGGAATACAGTTCAGCAGAGGGAATTTAGACAAAATCAAAGAAGGGGGGCTGTTATGGAAACGCCCCCTTTTTTATATATTAATCTGACGGTTTAGATAAGAATGATTACAGAAATAAATTTAACGGTAATAGGTGGCATATTGACATTATTTTAGGATACAAAAAACAGTTTTGATATAATCAAAGAAAGGCAACATATGAAAAAGCTGTTACATGATTCGAATTTTAATTTGATCAAAAAAATTATAAAGGAAATAAAGTTGCCAAAGAATAAAATGATATTACTATTTGGAGGAACTATAATTTCTTCAGTAATTACATTTGTTAGACCGTATATAGTAAGTTCGTTGACGGATAATGGATTATTAAAAAAGAAAATGTCCATTGTTATAGTTTGGTCCATGATTTTATGTTTAATTACTGTTTGTGAATATGGAAGTGAATGGTTACAAATTAAAATTTTTGTGCAGATTAAAAATCAATTTGTGGAAAATATGTATCAAAAAGCATTGGATAAAATTGTAAGAGCACCATATAAATTTTCACAAAACCGGACATCAGCAGAACTTTTAAGTACAGTCAGTAATGATATTAATAGAATGTCACTTTTAGTTTCGCGAAGTACTTTAATGATAATAGAATTTCTGTTGCAAATAATTGGAGGAGCGATTGGTATAATAATTCTTAATTGGGAATTTATTTTGATTCTTTTACCAATATTAGTAATAAAACAGAGTGCTGTAAATTGTTTGGCAAAGAAAAAGACAGGATTAACAGAAAAGTATATAAAAAAAGTGCAAAGATTTGAATCTTGGTTTGGAAGTCAAATAAGTGGAATAATTGAAATAAAACTTTGGAATCTTTATGGTAAAAAAGAGAGAGAGTTTTTTGAATATTATAGAAGTATACCAGAAATAAATGAAAAATTAGAAATATGTGACGGGATAGAAAATATGTTAGGAACAGCTACTAACGTTTCGATTGAAATATTAATATATTTGATATGTGGTTATTGGGTGTGTAAAGGAGAGATGAGTATTGGAAATTTACTTGCGTTTGTTTCTTATGCGATGTATGTGTCAGGACCGTTAGAAGCGTTTTCAAATATTCCATATATTTGGGCACAAATCAAACCCTCGGCAAAGAGATTTGTAGAATTGTTAGAATGGCCTGAGGAAGGACTAGAATCAGATATACATATGAGGCATCTACAATATGATTTAGAATTAAAAAAGATATGTTTTCAATATGATGAATCTCACATAATATTAAAAGATGTTGATCTATATATACCTGAAGGCAATAAAATAGCAATTATAGGAGATAATGGAAGTGGAAAGACAACTTTAATGAATCTTCTACTTGGAATTATGTTGCCAGATACAGGTGAAATTTGTATGGGAGACAAAAGCATTCTTGAAATAGGATTGAATGAATGGAGAAATCAATTTGCTGTAGTTGGGCAGAAACCATATTTATTTCAAGGTACAGTTAAAAATAATATCGATTTATATAATGAAAAAGATGATGTAGAAATTGAAAGATTAGCAAAGAAACTGGGAATCGAATTAAATATAGAACATCATAGAAAAGGATATTCTTATATGGTACAGGATAATGGGATTAATTTATCTGGCGGAGAAAAACAAAAGATAGCTTTTCTGAGGGCATTTATAAAAAAATCTAGTATTATTATTTTAGATGAGATGTTTTCAAATTGTGATGAAGAATCCAGAAGAAAAATCAGAAAAATAGTATTTGACCCGGAATTGCGGGAAACGGTAATACTGATTAGTCACTATAAGGAAGATATATCAGAAGTTGATGCAGTATATGAATTAAAAAATGGAGTATTATCAAAAAAATAAATTGTTTGAAAAAACATATCCAGCGACTTACTATATACTTATAGGTCAGAGAACAGAATATGCAAATAAAAAGATTGTGAGGTGTGGGGAATGAGCAAAGGAAAGAAACGGCTGCAATATTTTTCAATAATTATGCAGATAGTGTTTCAGGCGGTTCTTCTGTTTCCGTGGATGAATCTGGGAACATGGAAGTGTAATGTACCGTGGTATCTGATAAAGATGCTTGGATCAGGAAATGGGCTTGGTTATGTAAAGAGCAGTCTGAAGCCATTAGGGGCGTTGGAAGGACTGGATAGTCAGGCAACAGGTATCACTATGATGTTGTTTCTGGTGGAGATGACACTTGTATTATTGATACAACTGCTGGGTCTGGTGAATCTGTTTTTTACATTGAAGAACAGGCATAAATTAATGCCAGATGTGATAGCTTTAATCGCCGGATGTATGATTTCTTATCTGGGAGCAGATGGTGCGGTATTTACAGATCCGGTATCTCAGGTATATCCATTTGTTCTGGTGGTGCTGCTGGTTATCAACTTGATAGCGGCGAAAGCTCTGGATTCCTGGGAAGAACAGAAGGAAATGCAGGAAGAAGTCAAAGCCAAAGAGAAAGCATATAAGGAAGAAAAGGAACGGCGTCTGGGCTTTCACGGGAAGTATCCGGAAGGGTTCTACCGTGTGATGTGGAAGAATTTCAAGAGATCGAAGAAAGATTTCATCGTGTATGCAGGTATGAATCTGCTTCCGGCAAGCCTGATCTTTGCGGGAGTCGGGATGGCACAGATGCTGGCTCCGTTTAATAAAGAAGGAAATATCCTGACCGGACATGGGATCACGGCAATCTTATTAGAATTCCTGATTGTAACTTTGATCGCTTCGCTGATGCTGATGATTGCGAGTCTGCTGTCGTATTTTCGAAAGGATGAGGAATTACAGTATATTTACCAGTATGGGTATGCGTAAGTCAACATTGTATACTTTACTGGGCGCAGAGATTGTAGCGGGAATTGTAAGTATGCTGGTTGGCGGGGGATGTATCGGTGGAGTGATTCTATTCATCCTCCGCAGGATTTTCTTATCAAGATACAGTATGGATGTACAGCCGACGAAGGTTACGGCGTTTTCTTATCTGATTGCAAGTTTGATATTAATCGGTATATCTGTGATTGGTCTGATGATCATCCGGGATTTCTTCTTATACAGGGAGCTTCGCAAGATCCAGTTCGGAGACGTGGAAAAAGAGAAGATGCCGGAAAAAAGGCTTACGTTGTGGCTGGCAGCTGGAATCATTCTCACACTTATAGCATTCTGGCAGTTTGGAATGCGCACGAAAGCAGAAGGAATTAAGGTTATCCTGCTATTATTTGCCGGAATCTATCTGGTGGAGAAGTTTGGATTCGCACTGTTTCTGAAAGTCCGCAAGAATAAGCGGAACTATTATGAAAAGCTGATGCCTTACAATACATTTTACTATCGTTTTAAAAGTACGTTCCGGTATGCGTATGTGATCAGTATTATACCGGTACTGGTATTGTTCGTATTTGGTAAAGGTATGATTTCTGCAAAGATTGCGGAGAAGCCGGAGACATTATTTCCATATGATTTTATGTGTATGGCGACGGAAGAGGATGAGCCGTTCTGGAATCAGTTGCAGGAAAAATACGATATAAAGCTGCAGGAATATCCGATGATCCGTGTAACGAATGTGGATAATTCGGAGAAGATGGATGATATACGAACGGTCATTATGCCGCAGGGTCAGCATATCGGTATTTCAGAAAGTACATATAAGAAGTTAAGTGAAGCGGTGGGAAAGAAAGCAAAGGATCTGAATCTGTCAGCCGATGGAAAAGATGTCTATATCATTTACCAGCAGGCGAAGAGTGTGAAAGCACATCCGCTGGACTATTTGAACAGCAGGACGAAGCCATATCTGCATATCGGTCAGCCGCTTGAAAGCTACTGGTATTTGGACCGGGAGAAAATTTATCCGAAGAGGTTGGTAAAGGGCGAGAAGATCGATGTATTAACCGGTGCATTCCGTCAGGGAAGTGAAGAGAATCTGGTTGTATTTTCCGATGAATATTTTACAAATGTACAGGATGACTGGAAGAAATACAACTGGATCACGGGAGATCCGGTACAAAAGGAAGAAGCAGTCGAAGGTGTCGGAATTCATCACTGGCCGACCAGACTGGTGTTGTTAAATGTAAAGGATGCGGATTATGATGTGGTTGAAAAAGAACTTCAGACATTCCGTAAGGCACATGAAGAAGACGAAAGATTTGACCAGGATGTATTGTCCTGTTATTCGAAACGTACTTCTATAGACCAGATGAAGAGTGAACGCTTTATGACAACGGTAGTAGATATATTTATTATGGGTGCATTCCTTCTTGGAAGTATTCTGGTCATCTATCTGAAGTATGAGTCTGAGATGAAAGAAAAGAAGCATCGGAATCAGTTCCTGACCTGTATCGGTATGAGAACGAAGGAGCGGATACGGGTGATACGCACGGAGACAAGAATATTTTTCTTAGGACCGCTGGTCATTCTTCTGGTTACCGTACCGCTGCTGACTGTCGAAATCTGGAAGATGCGTCAATATACAGGAGCAGATTGTGGAAAATATGCGAAATATCTTCTGCTGTTAACCGGAATCTATCTGGTGGTGCAGGGAATTGGTGTAAAAGTGATTGAGTGGTATACAATCAGAAAGGTGGAAGGAAAGCATGAAAGAAATCTTAAAGGTAAATAATCTGATTAAAAAATTTCCAAAAGCCGGTGGAGAGATTGATGATGAGGATGCAATCTCCGTATTACGGGGAATTAACTTTGATGTAGAGCAGGGCGATTATGTCGGCATCATGGGAAAATCCGGCTGTGGTAAGACGACACTTCTGAAGATCTTGGGATTCATGGATCAGCAGACGGACGGTGAAGTGATCTTTGATGGTGTGAATAGTAATGAACTGTGGCGTGAAGAGCTTACGGATATCAGACGCCGGAAGATTGGATTCGTATTCCAGGATTTTAATCTGCTGGACAGTCTGTCGGTAAAGGAAAATATCATGCTTCCGGTATTGTTAGATAAGATAGAACAGAAAGAATGCGAAGAAAAAGCAGAGTCGCTGGAGAAGCAGTTCGGGATAGATCAGCTGGAAGATAAAAGTCCGTACGAATTATCCGGAGGCGAAAGACAGAGAGTGGCTATCTGCCGGGCGCTGATCAATAATCCAAGCATCATATTTGCCGATGAGCCGACGGGAAATCTTGATTCGAAGTCCGGGAAAGTCGTTGCGGATGAATTTCAGAAGATCAATGAGACGCTTGGTAAGACGATCCTGATGGTAACGCATGATCCGCAGATGGCGAGCAGATGCAAAAGAGTTATATTTTTAAAAGATGGACTTGTGATGAATGATGTGCGTAAAAGTGGAAGCGATGAGGAATTTTATAAGGTGATTATCGGGGAGATAGAGAAGTTCTAAACAATCGTAAGAAAAAGTTGATTGACTGTCACATACATGATAATATACTGATAGGGAAACGAAAGCCGGGCGGCTAAGTCTTTGTTATAAGATTTTCAAGAGTAAATAAAATAGCCGCCAACTACTGGGAATAGTTGACGGGACTGTTGAAATAAATAGTTTTAACTTATACCGGGGAGCCGCTTGCGGTTTCCCTCTTGTTATTTTAAATATAGCATATTTGATAACTGCATGCAAGTGTGGGATTAAAAACATCATACAGTTTTTGTGTTATAGTTTACGATCACACAGGCAGCAGAAGGGAGTGGCAGAAGATGAATTCTAATTTCGAATATTACAAAATATTTTATTACGTAGCAAAGTATGAGAATCTTACCAAGGCTGCGACGGCATTGAAGACCAGCCAGCCGGCAGTGACACGTACCATTCACAAGCTGGAAGGTGAACTGGGATGCCGGTTATTTACCAGAAGCAAGACAGGTATGAAGCTGACACCGGAGGAAGAACATTCTATGGTTATGTGGCGGCCGGCTGCGCCCAGTTTTTCAAAGGGGAGAACGACCTTAGCAATCTCATTTCCCTGGAAAATGGTACGATCTATATCAGTGCGACAGAGACGGCACTTCACTGTTATCTGTTTCAGGCGATGGAAGAATTCAACAGTCTGTATCCGAATGTAAGATTCAAGATTCTGAATAACAGTACGACAGAATCTGTCAATGCAGTAAAAGAAGGAAAGGTGGATCTCGCTTTTGTATCGGCTAACCTTCAGGTGGCAAAGCCGCTTCGGATGAAGATATTGAGAAAATACAGGGATATACTGATTGCCGGAATGCGATTTGAAGAATTGAAAGCGGGGAAAGAGGAGTTATCGCTTAAGGAACTGGTGTCGTATCCATGGATCAGTCTGACTGCAGAGACGATTACCAGACGTTTTCTAAATGAATATTTTGAAAAGAACAGTCTGACATTTACACCGGATATGGAGCTTGCGACGACGGATATGATACTTCCGGCAGTAAGACATAATCTGGGACTGGGATTCATCCCGGCGGAATTTGCGGATGCGGAACTTAAGTCCGGACAGGTATTTGAAATCAAGGTAAAAGAAAAAACTGCCGGAACGTAATATCATATTGATTTACGATATGGAATATCCGCAGAGTATCGCAGCAAAGGAGTTCCAGAAATTCCTGAAAGAGAAGGGCAATTAATCTGCCAATCATGAGAAATGAGAAATATAATAAAAACCCGGAAGCTTACACAAATTCGGATGATCATAACGATCTGACAAAGATAAAAGGTATCGAATTGGAGTAAATATGGTAAGCTTTCGGGCTTTTTATTAAAACAAACTAATTAGTAGGAATTTTTATTTATGCCACTCCCAGTTACGGATCTCTTCAAGATCCTGTCCGTATTCGGCAATGTACTGTTTGTGCTCAACCAGCTTGTCGTTCATCTTCTGGATCAGGAATGATCCCTTGTTGCCAAGCTGTGGCAAGTGCATGATAGCATCTTTTACCAGGTTGAAACGGTCGATCTGGTTCTGTACACGCATATCGAATGGTGTAGTGATCGTTCCTTCTTCCTGATATCCATGAACGGAAATATTGTGGTTGTTACGTTCGTATGTAAGTTCATGGATCAGTGTCGGATATCCGTGGAATGCGAAGATGATCGGTTTATCTTTTGTAAAAATTGCATCATATTCTGCATCACTTAATCCGTGTGGATGTTTGTGATCTGATTCCATCTTGAACAGGTCAACAACGTTAACAACACGAATCTTGAGTTCTGGCATTTCATCACGAAGAATTGTAACAGCAGCCATTGTTTCAAGAGTAGGTGTGTCACCGCAGCAAGCCATAACAACATCTGGTTCTTCACCACAGTCGTTACTTGCCCAATCCCAGATACCGATACCCTGTGTACAGTGCTTAACAGCCTGTTCCATAGATAACCACTGGCAGCTTGGGTGTTTTGAAGCTACGATAGCGTTGACATAGTTCTTGCTCTTGATACAGTGATCGAAGCAAGAGAGTAAGCAGTTAGCATCCGGTGGGAGATACATGCGGACAACATCTGCTTTCTTATTAGCGATGTGATCCAGGAATCCTGGTCTGATGTGTAAATCCGTTGTGATCCTGCTGCCATACATTTGATGTCAGGATGAAGTTAAGAGAAGCAATTGGCTGTCTCCATGAAAGCTGGTTACATACTTTTAACCATTTTGCATGCTGAGCTGCCATAGAGTCAACGATACGGATGAATGCTTCGTAACTTGCGAAGAATCCGTGACGTCCTGTTAACAGATAACCTTCCAGCCATCCTTCACACATATGCTCACTTAACATACCGTCCATGATACGTCCGTTTCTTGCAAGGCAATCGTCTGTGTCAAGAAGTCCGGCATTCCAGTCACGGTTCTGTGTCTCAAATACTTTGTATAAACGGTTAGACATACTTTCGTCAGGTCCGAAGATACGGAAGTTCTTGTTCTCTTCGTTTAATTCGAAAATGTCACGGATATATCCGCCAAGTTCGATCATATCCTGAGCCTTTGTCTTACCTGGTTCAACTTCGATTCCATAAGAACGGAAATCAGGAAGTCTTAAGTCTTTTAATAATAATCCACCATTTGCATGTGGGTTAGCTCCGAGACGGGCATCTCCCTTAGGTGCAAGTTCCGCAAGTTCTGGGATCAGGCGTCCGTTTTCATCGAAGAGTTCTTCCGGATGATAGCTTTCCAGCCACTCTTTTAAGAGTTCCAGATGTTCTGGACTTTCCATTGTAAGTGGTACCTGATGTGCACGGAAAGATCCTTCGATCTGCTGTCCATCTACAACCTTTGGTCCAGTCCATCCCTTTGGTGTACGAAGAACGATCATTGGCCATGCCGGACGTTCTGGATCATTGTTCTCACGTTGCATTTTTCTGGATTGCTTTGATCTCTTCGATAACAGTATCCATTGTTTCTGCCATCTTCTTGTGCATGGTCATCGGATCGTCACCTTCTACGAAGTAAGGTTTCCATCCGCAGCCTTGAAGAAGTTTTCCACTTCCTCATGTGAAATACGTGAGAAGATTGTAGGGTTACTGATCTTATATCCATTTAAATGAAGAATTGGAAGTACAGCACCGTCTGTAACCGGGTTCAGGAATTTGTTAGACTGCCATGAAGTAGCTAACGGTCCGGTCTCAGCTTCACCATCACCGACAACAACTGTTGCGATCAGATCCGGGTTGTCGAATACAGCACCGAATGCATGTGCGATAGAATATCCAAGCTCTCCACCTTCGTTGATAGATCCAGGTGTCTCTGGTGCACAGTGACTCGGAACTCCACATGGGAATGAGAACTGCTTGAACATCTTCTTCATACCTTCTTCATCCTGGCTGATGTTCGGATATACTTCGCTGTAAGAACCTTCCAGATATGTATTGGCAATTAAGAAGTTTCCGCCATGTCCAGGACCTGATAATAAGATCATATCCAGATCATAACGTTTGATCTCACGGTTGCAGTGTACATAGATAAAGTTCTGTCCTGGGACAGTTCCCCAGTGCCCAACGATTTTCTTCTTGATCTGATCCATTGTAAGTGGTTCTTTTAATAATGGATTGTCAAGAAGGTATAACTGACCGGCTGACAGATAGTTGGCAGCACGCCAGTAGGCATTCATCTTTTCAAGCATTTCCTGGGATAACGGCTGTTTCTCAAGACATGTTTTTGTGTCTTCCATATTCATACCTCTTTCTTAAAAATAATTTTTTGTGTTATTTTTTTAACCATTTGTAGAATAACACAATGAAAAGTATGCGTAAAATAGCAATTATGCATTGCAAATATAAGTTTTTGGTATGGATGGAGGAAAAGACTGGGCTGGCAGATTGACCCGGTAGGATTACGTTATGCGCTGGTTACATTATATGAACATTATGAAGTACCATTATTTATAGTAGAAAATGGTTTAGGAGCAGTTGATATCTTGAAAAAAGATCATACTTGTGATGATGATTACCGTATTGCATACCTGAAAGAATATATTACAGAGATGAAGAAAGTAGTAGAGATAGATGGTGTGGATCTGATGGGATATACCCATGGGGCTGTATCGATCTGGTATCAGCCTGTTTGCTATTTATAAGATTAAATACAACTTAGGTTGCTGCTTTGTAAAAATAATACAAGTAAGTGCAAAATAAAAGTTGTATTGTACTATAAAGAAAGTATGAAAGAAATGAAGAAAAATGCACAAAAAATTCATTCTTTGTTCATAATTATTGAAACCAAGACTGTCAAAACGCACAAAAAACGGTTTTAACATATGAAAACGTCATAAAAAGTGCCACGAGACAGTACAACTTTGTTGAAGAAAATGGTTGTATTTTATTGCAAAACGATACCAGTTAAGTATATAATCTAATCATCAAATAAATACAGAAAACGGAGGAAACATTATGAAGAGAGTTCTCAAAAAAGTAACAGCAGCTCTTTTGGCAGCAACAATGGTAGTCGGACTTGCTGCATGCGGAAACGGTGGAAGTTCTGATGACAAGAGCAGCAAGAGCAGTAAATCAGGAAAGGTTAAAATCGGAGTTTCTATCTGTCTTCAACAGACGTTCTTGGATCACAGTGTAAGAAGATGCTGGATGCAGCAGCTAAAGCACTGGATGTAGAAGTACAGTATGTTGACCAGGGACATGTATCTGAGAAAGTTACAGCTTCTGTAGAGCAGTTAGCAGCAGCAGGATGCCAGGGAATCATCATCTGTAACTCATCTGATACAGAGATGACATCAGCAATCAAGACATGTAATGATAATAAAGTATATCTTGCACAGTTCTTCCGTGTAATCAGCAAAGAAAACAGTGCAGATATCTACAAAGCAGCAAAAGATTCCGCTTACTACATCGGAGCAGTTCATGAAGATGAACCTGCAAACGGTGAAGAACTTGTTAAGATTCTTCTTGACAAAGGTGATCGTAACATCGGTCTGATCGGCTGGGAGCAGGGAGATGCTACTTGGCTTGGAAGATGGGAAGGTTACAAAGCCGGAGTTGAAAAATGGAACAAAGAAAACCCAGACGACAAAGCAAAAATTTCTGAACCACAGTACGCTGGTACAACTTCAGAAGGTGGATCAAAAGCCGCTGAAGCTTTAATGGCAGCAGATCCTAAGCTTGATGCATTGATCCCAGCTGGTGGTGGTGGTGGATCCACTTCTGGGAGCAATCGCAGCAGTTGAACGAGCAGGAAAGACTCAGGACATCGATATCGTTTCTACAGACTTCCTTCCAGACCTTGGAGAAAGACTTCAGAACGGATCAATGGCCGGTGAATCCGGTGGACACTTCTGTGACCCATTGATCGCATTCATGATGGTTTACAATGCAGTCAAAGGTAACTACAAAGACTTCGCTGGTAAATTCGAAGATGTTCCATTCCCATACCTGTATGTATCATCAGCAGATGACTATGCAGCATATGAGAAATATTTCGTAGATCAGCTTCCATACACAGACGATGAATTAGTAGCTATGTCTAAAGAAAGTCTGAAAGAGCTGAAAGCAACTGCAGCAAGCGTATCTATCGCTGATGCAGAAAGCCGTGCTGGTAAATAAACCGGACGCAAGATAACAGAAAATGATTTTGGGGGGTGACGTCGCAAGAAAGGCGATGCCACCTTCCCTTTTAAAAAGATGATTAAGAAGAGGTAGATAATATGGGCACTACTAAAAAAATCTCAGGAAAGACAATGGGATATGTAATCCTGATCGGTCTTGTAATTGTTTCCTGGGCAATCTTTAAAATATTGACACCACATAACTTCGGCTCATTTTCCAATATGCTCAATTACTTTCAGGCCAGTCTGATTGCCACTGTTGGTGCGGTTGGTTTCTATTTCGTAATGGTAATGGGAATGTTCGATTTCTCTATTGGTGCAAACATCATGCTTTCCGCAATCGTTGGTTGCGTATTGGCAACAAAATTTAATTTAGGATATTTCGGACTGATCGTCGGAGGTATTCTTACAGGTACAATCGTTGGTTTATTAAACGGAATTTTCTATGTAAAATTAAGAATTCCATCTATGATCGTTACAACAGGTCTGGCGCTCATCTATGAGTCGTTAGCAAACTACATGGCAGGTGGTGTGGAACAGACACTTCCGGCACACTTAAGAGCATTCGGACGTATGCCTTGGGATATTATCCTTGCATTGGTAGCATGCGTTGTTGCTTACATATTCTTAAACTACACTAAAATCGGAACTTATACTTATGCGATCGGAAGTGACGAGTTCGTTGCTAAGAACATGGGTATTAATGTTAATAAATACAAGGTACTTGCATTCATCTTAAGTGGTGCATTCCTTGGAGTAATGGCAATTCTGACAATCAGTTATGGTTCTTCAATGGTAGCGGTTACCGGTATGGCATCTATGAGCCGAAACTTCGTACCGACAATGGGATGCTTCTTCGGTCTGGCATTTAAGAAATATGGTATGCCGCTGCAGGCTATTATCATCGGTGAATTCGTAATCAATATTATTTTCTTCGGTTTCATCGCACTTGGTGCTCCTACAGCGATCCAGGACGTTATTACAGGATTTGCACTGCTGATTATCGTTACTCTGACAACAAAGGTTACAAAAGGCGAGATTGTCAAGTAATAGAAGGAGGAAGACAGCAATGAGTGAAGTGAGATTACAGGTAAAACATGTTTCTAAAAACTTCGGTATCACGAAGGCGTTGAAAGATGTGTCATTTAATATCAATAAAGGTGAGGTTCACGCACTGATCGGTGAAAATGGATCCGGTAAATCAACAATGACAAATATGTTGACAGGAATCTATACACTGGAAAGTGGACAGTTCATTCTGGATGGAAAAGAAGTTCATCCGAAGAACCAGGTAGAAGCAAATGAAGAAGGTATTTCTATCATCGTACAGGAACTTGGAACTCTTTCCGGACTGACGGTAGCAGAGAATATCTTCCTTGGACATGAAGATCAGTTCGTTCATCTGGGAATCAAGAATACCGCAGCAATGAACAAAAAAGCAAATGAGCTTTTACAATCCTATGGATTTGATAAGATCAAAGCAGGAGATATGATTGATGATTATAATTTCGAAGACCGTAAACTGGTTGAGATCGTAAAAGCTACATATTTTAATCCTAAGATCGTCGTTGTCGATGAGACGACAACTGCTCTTTCGCAGGAAGGACGTGAAGAACTGTACAAACAGATGAATCGTGTCCGTGACAATGGAAATACGGTTATCTTTATTTCCCATGACCTTCCGGAAATTCTTGATAAATCCGATACAATCACAATCCTCCGGGATGGTGTATATATCGATACGGTTAAGAGTGCAGATGTGAACGAAGATGATCTGAAGAAGCTGATGGTTGGACGTGAGGTAACAGGTGATACTATCGTTCAGACTATGGTGAAAAAGTATCAGATGAAGTTGTATTATCCGTAAAGAATGTTACAGTTCCAGGACTGATCGAGGATATCAGTTTTGATTTACACAAAGGAGAGATCCTTGGATTCGGTGGTCTGTCAGAATCAGGTATGCATGAGATCGGTAAAGCAATCTTCGGTGCATCTTATGACAGAGAAGGTGAAGTTGTTCTGGCTGACGGAACACACATCAACGATATTCCTACAGCAATTAAGCACAGCATTGCTTATACATCCAAAGACCGTGACAATGAGTCGGTTGTGCTGAATCAGAGTATCGGTGACAATATCTGCTTACCATCATTAGATGAACTTGCTAATAAAGCACATATATTAAGCGATAAGAAACGTAGAGAGTTTGCCGATAAATATGCAAAACAGATGTCTGTAAAGATGAATGATGTAAACCAGTTCGTTTCAAATCTGTCCGGTGGTAACAAACAGAAAGTTGTTCTTGCAAGATGGATCGGAAAAGATTCTGATATCGTTGTTCTGGACAGTCCTACCCGAGGAATCGATATTAAGGTAAAACAGGACATCTATCAGTTGATGAACCAGATGAGAAAGAACGGTAAATCCATCATCATGATCTCAGAAGAGTTGATGGAGCTGATTGGTATGAGTGATCGTATCATTATTATGAAAGATGGAAAAATCAGTGGAGAACTTGAACGTAATCAGAACCTGGATGAAAATGGTCTGATTTCGATGATGGTATAAGGAGGCAACTATGGGAAGTCAAGTAAGTGCAAAAACAAACGATAAGGAGCAGCAGCTTAAGAAAGCGTCTAAGATGGCGATGGTTCGTGCGCTCCTGCCAATCGTAGGATTGGTTGTTATTTTCCTGCTGTTCAATGTCCTGACAGATTTCCGTATGATGGGAAACATGTCACTGGCATTTTCGCAGGTATATGTTACAATGATTGCAGCTATGGGCGTGTTCTTCATTATGACAATGGGCGGCCTGGACTTTTCTCAGGATCTATCCTTGGAATTGCTTCAATCGTTGTATGTATTCTTTCAAAACATGGAATTGCAATTGCAATTCTTGGTGGTATTGCATCAGGTGCGATCATCGGTGCGATCAACGGATTCTTCTATGTATACCGTAAGATCAAATCATTCATTGTTACAATTTGTACCATGTTCTTATTCCGTGGATTTATCAAATATATGACAACGAATGCACCTGTTTCCGGTTCTGCAACATTGATCAATTATGACAGTACAGGATTCAAAGTGGCTTGTACAGTAGTTGTTCTGGTTATTGGATTTATCGCATTCCGTTATACAAAATTCGGAACATATTTAAAAGCGATCGGAGCCGGTGAAAAAGCAGCAATGTTCTCAGGAATCCGTACAGACAGAATGAAATTCCTCATGTATGTACTGGCAGGTGCACTGACAGGATTTGCAGCATTTATCAACGTTATCAAGGTCGGATCTGTTACATCTTCCGGTGGTAACCAGTTAGAGACACAGATTCTGATCGCTCTGGTATTAGGTGGTATGCCTATTTCCGGTGGAGCCAAGGTAAGATTTGAAAATATCGTTGTTGGATCTCTTCTTTACGTCGTACTGAACAGTGGATTGACAATGATGGGATTCTCAACACAGATGATGCAGCTGATTCAGGGAGTTGTATTCCTGATCTTCGTAGCAGTATTCGCAGACCGTGAATCACTTACAGTTATCAAATAATAAAATTATTTATTCATTACGGGCAAAGGCATTCTTTGATGTTTTTGCCGTAATTGGTATATGGAGCATTTATGAAGAATACGAATCAGGAAGGTCTGAAATATCAAAAATTATATAATTGGGCACATACACTGATCACCAGTGGTGTGATCAGGAATATGGATAAATTCCCATCAGAGCCGAGCCTGCAGAAGAAGTTCGGGTATTCAAGGCAGACAGTAAGAACGGCTTTGCAGCAACTGGAAGAAGAAGGGCTGATTACCCGGGTGAGGGGGAGTGGAACATATGTGTCTTATGAAGGACAGACGATAGATGATGACCGGCCGAGAGTAGGACTGCTGCTTAGCTATTATTCGGAATATCTCTTCCCGGAGGTGTATGACGGCATAGAAGCTTCCCTGAGTGAAAAGGGATATCGTATCGATGTGGCAGTTACCAAGAACCGTCTGAACGATGAAGCGGTTTATCTGGAGAGTATGCTGAAGAATAACGTCTCAGGTCTGATCATTGAAGGTTCACGTTCTGCATTTCCGAATCCGAATCTGCGTCTGTTTGAAGAAATTAAGAAGCGGAATATACCGACAATCTTTATACACAATCATTATGAAAATATGTCTTTTGACAGTGTAGAGATGTCGGACACCAGATCGGCCTATGAACTGACAAAGACGCTGATCGAACATGGGCACAGAAAAATCGGAGGAATTCTGAAATATGATGATATGCAGGGGATTGCACGTTATAAGGGGTTGATTCAATGCATGTCGGATTATGGAATTAAATATGACGATGACTGCATCAGATGGTATTCTACCAGAGAGATGGAAGACAAGTTCGGTAAGAAAGGACTTACTCATATTTACCGTCACACCAGAGAGTGTACAGCAATGATGATCTATAATGATGAAGTGGCGAGAGTGTATTTGGAATTTCTGGATGAGAGAGGGATACACGTTCCGGAAGATGTGTCGGTAGTATCTTTTGATGATGCGGAGCTGACGGATAATACAGATGTTAAATTACTGTCCGCTATACACCCGAAAAACAAGCTGGGGCATATTACGGGAAATCATTTGTTGCGTATGATGGATGATGAAGACTGGCAGACAAAAAATTATGCATACCGTTTTCCGGTGAGAATAAATGATGGTAATTCCGTGAGAAAATTGTAGAAGTTAATCTTGACAGGAAATGGAAAAAAGAGTATTATACAAATATAGTATGTTACTTGTTAGTAAACGATGAACGAGGCATTAACTATGTGTAAATTATTAAATGTATTTATGCAGAGTTAGTGCCTTTTTTGTGTTAATAAGTTGATAAAAAGGAAAGACTATGCATAGATACACGTACAAAGAAAAGGAGAAAAATATGAAAGACAAAATCTTTGGCGTATTGCAAAGAGTAGGGCGCAGCTTCATGCTCCCGATCGCAATTCTTCCGGTAGCAGGATTGCTTCTCGGTCTTGGCAGCTCGTTTACCAATGCCACAACCATTGCAACTTATGGACTGCAGGGAATCCTGGGAGAGGGAACAATCCTTCATTCGTTGCTGATTATTATGAACAAGGTTGGAAGTGCGATCTTCGATAACCTTCCACTGATTTTTGCCGTTGGTGTAGCCATCGGAATGGCAAAGAAGGAAAAAGAAGTTGCAGCATTATCAGCATTGATCGCATACTTTGTTATGCATATTTCCGTTAACAGTATGCTGGAAATCAGCGGGAAGATCGCAGCTGACGGAACCATTTCCAAGAATGTCCTTGAAGGAACGATCGCTTCTGTGTGTGGAATCAATACACTGCAGATGGGTGTGTTCGGCGGTATTATTGTAGGACTTGGAGTTGCGGCACTTCATAACCGTTTCCACAAGATTGTACTGCCAAATGCATTATCATTCTTTGGCGGTTCAAGATTCGTACCGATCATTTCAACAATTACTTATATGTTCGTCGGAATCGCAATGTATTTCGTATGGCCGGTTGTGCAGAACGGTATCTATGCACTGGGCGGTCTGGTAACAGGAACCGGATATTTCGGAACACTGATCTTCGGTATTGTAAAACGTGCGCTGATCCCGTTCGGACTGCATCATGTGTTCTATCTTCCGTTCTGGCAGACCGCTGTCGGCGGAACGATGGAAGTTGGCGGAAAACTGATCCAGGGTGGTCAGAATATCTTCTTCGCACAGCTTGCCGATTCTGCCAATATTACACATTTCAGCGCGGATGCGACAAGATATTTCTCCGGTGAGTTCATCTTCATGATCTTCGGACTTCCGGGAGCGGCACTTGCTATGTACCGTACGGCAAAACCAGAAAAGAAAAAAGCGGCAGGCGGACTGCTTCTTTCCGCAGCACTGACATGTATGTTAACAGGTATCACAGAGCCTCTGGAGTTCTCGTTCCTGTTTGTGGCACCGGTTCTGTTCGCAGTACAGGTTGTACTTGCAGGTAGTGCATACATGATTGCACATATCCTGAATATTGCAGTAGGACTGACATTCTCCGGCGGATTCTTAGATCTTCTGTTATTCGGTATCCTTCAGGGAAATGCGAAGACAAGCTGGATCAGAATCATTCCGGTAGGAATTATCTATTTCTTCCTGTATTACTTTATCTTCTCATTCCTGATCAAGAAGTTAGATCTTAAGACACCGGGTCGTGAAGATGATGATGCAGAGACAAAACTTTATACAAAAGCAGATGTCAATGCCAAAAAAGCAGGAAATACAGAAGCAGGTACAGAAGGAACTTCCGAAGATTCGCTTAGTGCGGAAATTACAAGAGGACTTGGAGGCTCTGCGAATATCGAAGACGTAGACTGCTGTGCGACAAGACTTCGTTGTACGGTAAGCAATGCAGATCTGGTAAATGACGGAATTTTGAAAGCAACAGGTGCATCCGGCGTGGTCCATCGCGGACAGGGTGTACAGATCATTTACGGACCGGGTGTGACGGTTATTAAGGCGAACCTGGAAGACTATCTGGAACATGCGCCAAAAGAGCTGTATGAGCCTCAGAAAGACGCAGAAAGTACTGGTCAGAACATATCAGAAGATGATAAAATAGAAACCAAAGCAGAAGAAAAGAAAATTGTAGATACAATCGTGATCTCAAGTCCGATCACAGGAGTTGCGGCAGACCTTTCCACAACGCCGGACGAAGCATTTGCCGGACGTATGATGGGTGACGGTGCTGTTGTAACACCGGAAGATGCGATCGTAAAAGCACCGGAAGATGGAGAAGTATGCTTCGTATTCGATACCAAGCATGCAATCGGATTCATGACAGAGTCCGGAGTGAGCCTTCTGATCCATGTCGGTATTGATACCGTAAAACTGGACGGAAAAGGATTCGAATGCTTCGTTGAGAACGGACAGACGGTGAAGAAGGGTGATCCGATGCTGAAGCTGGATCTGGATTACCTGAAAGCAAATGCACCATGGTAGCATCACCGGTTCTCTGTACAGAGCTTGAAGATAACCAGAAGATCCGCCTTCTGAATGAAGGAGAGATCAAGGCAGGAGATGAGCTTTTCGCAATTGATATCTACGAAGCGTAAAAGAATGTAATGTGGAGATACAAGTGGGGATATGATGTACAGGATAGAGAAAGTTTTAAATCATAATACCGTAATAGCCATCCATCAGGACGATCATAAAGAAGTCTGATCATGGGAAAGGGAGTAGGATTCGGCAGAAAAGTTGCAGAAAGAATCGAAGTAAGGCCAGAAGACCGTTTATATTCTCTCCAAAAATATAAAGAGCGGGGCGGGGCAAAAGAAATCGTAAAGTCTATCGCACCGGAATTTCTGGAACTGACGAATGCTGTGCTCAACGAGGCTGAAAAGGTATTTGGGAAGATTGACCGTATGGTACTATTCCCACTTGCAGACCATATTGCATTTGCAGTAAAACGTATTCAGAATCATGAGCAGATCAGTAATCCGCTCACAGAAGACATCCGTGTGTTATTTCATATGGAATTCAAGGTGGCGGAAAGTATCCGGCCTCTTTTGAAAAAGCAGTTTCAGATCGATATAGAAGACGACGAGATCGGATATGTGGCACTTCATATCCATTCGGCAATAGAAGATGAGAAAGTATCACAGGCAATGCAGATGGCAAGATCTGTCAGGGAATGCATCAGTATGGTAGAAGAGGCGATCGGAAAACCGATCGATATTGCATCATTATCTTACAACCGTCTGATGAATCATATCCGTTATATGGTGGCAAGAGCCTTGAGCGGTGAGAAGCTGAAGGTGAATATGAACGACTATATGGAAGTGAAATTCCCGGAATCTTTTGGGATGGCACAAGTCATCTGCGACCGGGTAGGTACGAGTCTGGGAGTAAAGCTGGAAGAAGTAGAGACAGGATATCTGGCAATGCATATTGAAAGAGTTGCCAATGACGAACGTGAAATAGAAGAATAGTACACTTCGGAAAAAAAGCGGAAAATACAACAAAAATAAAGTTTTTTTTTGAAAAAAATAA
>ENA-OQLB01000613-OQLB01000613.1-human-gut-metagenome-genome-assembly--contig:-NODE-613-length-19224-cov-1.544955_pt1 | contig 19224 bp, 33 predicted proteins | sample MGYA00242656_ERZ504813 | MGnify/ENA primary metagenome ERZ504813 (study PRJEB26092, sample SAMD00036388) | human gut metagenome | host: Homo sapiens | study: EMG produced TPA metagenomics assembly of... | reverse complement strand
ACCTGTTTGTCTGGAGTCAAAGAAGAAAGATCCATAAGCCTGCTCCTTTAGATTAGATTTAGAGTTTTTAGAGTCAACTCCCAAAACTCTAATCAATAGTTTACATGCAACAGCCAGAAATTTCGATACACCCTCTTATTGGACGCTTACTTTGTATCTGTCATAGATGCAATGACCGTGCGGCAGAAATACTGGGAAGAGTGCGGCGAGCTGCTTAAAAATGCCGCATAGAAAGGAGAGTAAACGGCATGAAATTTTTAGATTATCTTTTTCATGGTAAAGAGCTGCGATATATCGACAGCTATTTTAAAATGCTGAACGGATACAGCCCGACGTTTACCAGTTATAACGGCGGCGTATATGAAATGGATTTAACCAGAACGGCAGTAAACAGCTTTGCGACACATTGCAGTAAACTTAAGCCGGAGATTGAGGGCAGCGCCTTAGTCACTGGAAAAGACACTACAGCATAAGCCCAACTATTTTATGGACACAACAAAATTTATTAAGCGTCTGGCAACGTATGTAGCGGTGGAACACACCGCTTTTATTATACCTATCGAGGACGAGTACGGGCGGCTTTGTGGCTGGTATCCATTGAGAGCGCAACGCTGCGAAGTCGTAGAGGCAGCAGGGCAGGTGTATTTACGGTATCTGTTTGCAAATGGCGAGCATGGAGCTATAGAGTTTGAACGTGTAGGCATTATGACAGACTTTGAATACACAGACGACCTTTTCGGAGAGGACAACAGAACACTTAAGCCAACAATGCAACTGATACATACGCAAAACGAGGGAATTATAAACGCTGTCAAAAATTCTGCAAATATCCGCTTTCTGGCAAAAGTGGCAAATATGTTGAAACCAGAGGATATAAAGAAAGAGCGACAGCGTTTTACCGAGGATAACTTAAGCGCAGACAACGATAGCGGCATGATAATTTATGATAACAAGTTTAGTGAGCTGAAACAGGTAGAGAGCAAACCATACACGCCAAACGCATTGCAGATGCAGAATATACAGGAAAATGTATGCACGCATTTTGGTACAAACATGGATATTTACAAAATAAATTTGATGAAAATACGTGGAATGCTTACTACGAGGGGAAAATAGAACCGTTTGCAATACAGTTATCGCTTGTTATGACAAATATGAGTTTTACCGAGAGAGAAAGAGCTTGCGGTAATGCTATTTTCTTTTCAGCAAACCGCCTGCAATATGCCAGCAACGCCACAAAGTTAAGTGTAAGCACACAGCTTTTTGACCGTGCGCTATTGAACAGAAACGGCGTTATGGATATATGGAACATGGCACACGTTGAGGACGGGGAAAAGTATTATATCCGCAAAGAGTATACCGAGGTAAGCGAACTGCAAAACAGTAATGGAAAGCCACAGATAATTATACAGCAAGCGCCCATAGCAACGGGGCAGCAGGCAGAGCCGCAGCAGACACCGCCAGCGGCAGCAGGCGAACCAGCAGGCGGGCTGGGAGAGAAAGAGGGTGTAAATAATGCCGATTAAGAAAGAGCGGGAATATAGGGCGCTGGCAGCGCCATTGACAGCGCAGAGTGCAACGAAATTGATAACAGACGGAGTATTACGTAGAGGGTTACGCCACTACGATTTGATACGCCATATTTGCTGTATGAATTTGAGGACGGCACAAAGATTTACGAAAGAATAGACGCACACGCTTTAGACGGTGCAGACATGAGCGACGTTATCATGCAGTACGACCATGAGGGCAGGGTATTTGCCAGACAGTCAAATAAGACACTGATTTTACAGCCGGACTATAAAGGGCTTAAGGTGGCGGCTGATTTAGGCAAGACAGATTTAGCCCGTGGGCTATACCAAGACATAGAGGCGGGCATGATAAATAAAATGTCATGGGCTTTTAGCGTAGCAGAGGAAAGCTACGACAGAGAAACACATACAAGGACGATTTTGAAAATCAAGAAGTTTATGATGTATCAGCCGTGAGCATTCCAGCAAACGGAGATACTGAAATAAGCGCCCGTGCTTTTGCGAGTAGGAGTTACGAGCGGGAGCGGCAGGAGTTGCTTAAGAGGCGGGCAGCAATACTAAAGATTAGAGCGAGCTTATAAAATCCAAGACCAGAAAGGAAACATAACAATGAGATTAAAAGAAATTGAGGAAAGATTAGCAGCAATTAAAAACGAGCTTACCACAAGAGCAGCGGAGCTGAAAGAGGAAGAAATTACAGCGCTGGAGAATGAGGTAACAGCTTTACAGGAAGAGAGAGCGGCAATTAAGGCAGCAGCAGAAAAGCGTAGCGCACTGCTTGCGAGAATTGCAGCAGGCGAAAGCGTAGGCGACGGAGAGGGAGACGGCAGCGGACAGCAGAGAGTGCTTAGAAATTTCAAGGGAGCAGCTGGCGAGGGCGATAACGACGACAAATACGGCAGCATGGAATACCGCAAAGCATTTATGAAATATGTATGCAGAGGCGAGGCGCTGCCGAAAGAGTACAGAGCAGATGCGGTAAGCAAAAGCACAGACGTAGCGCAGTTATCCCTACCACAGTGCTTAACCAGATTGTAGAAAAGCTGGAAAGCACAGGTATGATTTTAGCCCTTGTAACCAGAACTGCATACAAGGGCGGCGTTTCTATCCCTGTATCTACTGTAAAGCCTACTGCAACATGGGTAAATGAGGGAGCAGGCAGCGACAAGCAGAAAAAGAATATTGCAAAAGACGGCATGATTACTTTTGCATACCATAAGCTGCGCTGCGCAGTAGCCGTATCTCTGGAAGTAGATACAATGGCAATCAGCGCTTTTGAAACACTGCTTATTAACAATATTGTTGAGGCAATGACAAAAGCGTTAGAGCAGGCAATCATTGACGGAAACGGAACAGGAAAACCGAAAGGAATTTTAGCAGAGACACCAGCCGACGGGCAGACAATCGAGAGCGCCGCACCGTCTTACAGTGATTTGATTAAGGCAGAGGGTGCTTTACCTATGGCTTATGAAAATGGCGCTGTGTGGTGCATGAGTAAAAAGACCTTTATGGAGTATGTAGGCATGACAGATAAGAACGGGCAGCCTATCGCAAAAGTGAACTATGGAACATCTGGAAAGCCGGAGAGAACGCTTTTAGGCAGAACAGTTGTACTTTGCGATTACGTAGCAAGCTACAGCGCAGCACTTGCGAAAGATACAATTTTTGCATTCCTTTTCAATTTCAAGGATTACGTGCTTAATACAAACTACTCTATGGGCGTAAAGAAGTATGAGGACAACGACACAGACGACCAGATTACAAAGGGCATTATGCTTGTAGACGGCAAGGTAGTAGACAAAAACAGCCTTGTAGTTGTAAAGAAAATCGAAGCAGTGTAATTAACAAGGCAGCTGGTGTATAAACACTGGCTGCCAGAAAGCGAGGTAGACCATGAAGGTATTTAGACGCTAAAGAACTGGAAAGCTACAAGAAAGAAGATTTGCAGGAACTGGCAAAGCAGCTGGGTGTAGATGCAGAGGGAACAAAGAAAGAAATTGCTACACGCTGCGCAGCGGTTGAGGTAGACATACCGGACGAAAGCGAGCTTACAGAAGAGGATAAAAGAGCAGCGGCAGAGGCAGCAGCAGAGGCAGCAGCGAAAGCCGAAGAAGAGAGAAAGGCGGCAGAGGCAGCAGCAAAAGCCGAGGAAGAGAGAAAGGCAGCAGCGAAAGCCGAAGAGGAAGAGGCAGCCACAGAGCTTGTAAAAGTAAAAGCACAGCGCCGTTTCCTTGACAAGGAATTAAACCAGATTAAGGATACTGGGGACGAATACGCAGTAAGCAGAGAACGTGCAGCAGTTCTGGAAGAGGCAGGCGTAGCAGCAGTAATAGAAGAGTAAGAAAGAGGGTGCAGGCTATGGCAGCAGATACCACAACATTAACCGAGAAAATGCGGGCGGCGCTGCGTATCAGCAGCACCAGTGAGAAAATCACAGAGGAAATAAACGACTGTATAGCCGCCTGCAAAATGGATTTGCAGGACGTAGGCGTAAAGAAACTGGAAGAAACAGACGCACTGATTATTAGAGCCATTACGCTATACTGCAAGGCAGAATTTGGATACTCTGATAAATCAGAGCAATTCTGGAAATCTTACGAGTGTCTTAAAATGCACTTAAGCCTATCCAGTGAATACACAGGCGGCGTTACGCCAGATACTGCGGACGACGAAGTAGGAGAGCAGGATATTAAGAATTTGTTTGGACAGGAGAAATAAGAGTAATGGCAATTAAGAGAGTTACATACGATACCCTTAAATTTCTGGTAGCGGAAATTAAAGAACGCTATGCAGAAAAAGGAGACATAGGGGCGCTGGGGGGGGGCTTGATAAGGTAGCTGTAGAAAATCTTACAGAAGATTTGAAAAGCCTTATAAACGGGAAAGCAGATGCAGCTACAACACTTGCAGGCTATGGAATTAAAGACGGAATGACCGCAACAGAGGTAGCCGCCGCTATTTCCACAGCGATTGCAGGGACAGACCACTTAAGCCGTGTAATGGTAGACAGCACGGGAGATATTGATACAGTAGCGGACGACGCAGAAAAGAAAATTTACATGGTAAAAAATGCCAGTGGAGAGGCAGGAACCTTTACAGCGAATACATGGTAATTAACGGTAAACTGGAAAAGGTGGGAGACTGGAAAGTAGACTTAAGCAGTTATGCAAAGACTACGGAAGTAACGGCAGCCATTGCAAATGCACTGAAAACATACGCAAAGACCGCAGACGTAACAAAAGCAATCAACGAGGCAGTAGCGGGACTTATCCAACTGGACGACTTAAGCGTAACAGTTACGGGCGCAGGCAATGTGATTACAGGGCTTGCGTATGATAACAAAACAGGCAAATTTACAGCCACAAAAGGAATAACGGCACTGACAGCAGCAGACCTTACAGAAATTACGCAGCAGGAAATAAAAGCCCTGTTTGCATAAGTGAGGCGCTGGCATGAGGTGGTTTAGCTTTACCAGCTTAAAGGCATTGGTACAGGAAATGAAAGCCAGAGAAAGCAGCAATATGCAGGCTGTAAATAATACGTTTTCAGAAGTTTACGAAAACATGGAAACATTGGACGGGCGCATAGATGCCTTAGAGCATAAAACAGATGCTGCATATCTGGGTAACTGCTATTGCGGTAGCGTTTATTTGGGCTATGTGTCCGAAACGGACACCTAAAAGAGAGGTAAGGTATGGACTGGATAGACGAAATAACGCTGATAAGCGAGGTAAGCGAAAAAGACAGGGTAAACAAAAACGGATTTGCGACAAAGCCGAAAGAAAGCACCGTACTGTATTTTGTAATAAAAATCAGTGGGTATAGCGAGTATTCAAGAGCCAGCAGACAGGAAAGCTGGTAGAGGCAAAGTACGAGGTACATAAGGCACGATTATGGCGGCGAGGACGTAGTAGAAGTAAACGGGCGGCGCTATTTTGTACTTAGACCTACGATACAGGAACAGACACCATAGAGCTTACGCTTACAGATTTACGCCACAGAAACGAGGTGTAAGCATGGGAGAGTTTAACACAGTCGGCTGGAAGATATTATAGACGCTTTCAGCCGGAGAGAGGCGGCTACAGTTGAGGCAGTCCCCAAAATGCTTAAAGCTGGTGCTGATGTGCTGATAGAGGCACAGAGAGCAGAGGCACAGGCAATGGGACTGAATGAAACGGGCGGTTTTATCAATTCCATAAAAGCTACGGACGTAAAGGGCGACGATACGGAGAATACGTAGAGATATACCCACAGGGACGGGCAAAGCATGGAAACGACAGAAAAGGAGATAAAAGCAAGGTGCGCTATGCAACAATCGGCTTTGTGGCAGAGTACGGCACAAGTAGCCACGCTGCACGCCCTTATATGACAGTGGCAAACGAAAAGGCGCACGAAAAGGTAGTAGAGGCACAGCGCAGTATATGGGAGAGTGAAACAGGCGAATGAGTATACAGGAGATTTTAGAAAGCGCAGGGTTGCCAGCCAGAGAGGCGTTTACACTGGACGGGATAAGCCAGACGCATATTATACGTTTCTGCGGCTGCTGGGTACGCCTGCGGTAAATGCAGACGACGAAGAGAAAGAGCGCAGGGAAATGTATAGAGTTACGCTTTTCCATAAGGGCGATTTTGAGGCGCAGCTTGATAAGACAAAAGAGGTATTGAAAGCAGCAGGCGTTTATATCAACAGCATAGACGCAGAAAGCTACGAAACAGAAACGGGGTACTGGTTAGTGCCTATCACAGTCGAGATTTTGAAAGAGGAGTGATTAAACAATGACACTGGGACTGAAAGATTTATATTACGCCGTATGCACAGAGGCAGACGGAGCAGAGAGCTACGGGACACCTAAGAAAATGGCAGAGGCAATGAGCGCAGATTTATCCGTAAAGACAGCAGACGGCAGCTGTATGCAGACGACACATTAAGCGAGAGCGTCACGGAGTTTGCAAGCGGAACGCTTAAACTGGGAATTAAAGACCTTACGCCGGAAGTGCTGGCAGAGCTGCTGGGACAGGCAGTAGATAAGAACAGCGTAGTATGGGCGGGAAAAGAGGACGAGCCGCCGTATGTTGCTGTAGGGTTCAGAGCTAAGAAAACGGGTGGTAAATACCGTTACGTATGGCTGCTTAAAGCAAAATTTAAAGTACCGTCTGAAAAGTACGAAACAAAGGGCGAGAGTATCAAATTTAACACGCCGGACATTGAGGCATCTTTTACAACAAGAAAGAAAGATAACTTGTGGAAAGCAGACTTTGTGGGAACAGAGGAAAGCGCAGCGGCTAAAACGTGGTTTACAGCAGTGCCGGAAAAGGCAGCAGCAATGGAAAGTGTATAAAACAGGAAAGGAGAGAGGCGTAGCATGGGCTGCGCCTTAATTTTATATCATGGGAGCATTAAAGAGCGGGGCTTTTCCCGTAGAGCTGAACGGCAAAGAATATGGTTTACTTTTTTCACTGAACGCATTAGACGAAGTACAGGAAAAGTTTGGGGGCTACGACAAATTAAGCGAGGTATTCAATAAAGATAACCCAAACCTTTTTAAGATAACAAGGTGGTTACTTACGTCTACTTATTAACGAGGCACTTTTAGCAGAGGACGAAAACGCCCAGCTGCTTGAAGAGAAAGTAGGCAGACTGATACACGCAGGAAATTTGCAGGAAGTACAGAACGCTATTTTTAAATCGTTCTACAGAGGAACTGCGGGAGACAACAGCGACACAGAGAACGAAAACGACGGAGAAGAAACAACAGAAGAGGGAAACAGGGCAGCCGTGCAGGAAAATTAGATACTGCACGGCTTTTGTATATTGCAGTAGTGCTTTTGAGATACAGGGAACGTGAGGCGTGGAGAAAAACACCATACCAGATAACGACACTGTTTAAATATCACAAGGAATATAACCCGCACATTTTCCGACAGAAACAGGCGGGGACACCAGCAGCCACAGAAAACATGGACGATATAGACATAGCGTTAGGGGGCTTTTAATTATGGCAGATAAGACGCAGAACTCAAAACAAGGTTAAGTTTTGACGGAGAGGCAGAGTATAAAGCAGCCTGCAAGGAAATTAACAGCACCCTTAAAGTGCTTAATTCTGAAATGAAACTTGTAACGGCTGAATATAAGGACAATGCAAGCAGCGTAGATGCGCTGAAAGCAAAGCAGACGGTACTACAGAAAACATACGACGAGCAGGCAAAAAAGGTAAAAGAAACCGAGGCGGCTTTAAGAAAAAATGTCGCAAGGCAACAGGAGACAATAGCGAAGAAAGTAAAAAACTTGAAACCCAGTTAAATTACCAGAAAGCAGCGCTTGTAAAGACAGAGCAGGAATTAGGCAAAACGACTGACGAAATGGAAAAAGCAGAAAAAGCCGCTGACGAAATGGGAAAGGAAATAAAAGACAGCGGGGAACAGGCAGACGACGCAAAGGGAAAATTTTCTGGATTTACAAGCGTGCTAAGTGGAATGGGTACAGCGCTTAAAGCAGCAGCAGCGGCGACGGCGGCAGCAGTTGCGGGAGCGGCAACAGCCATAGGAGCGCTTACCACAAAAGCGATAGAGGGATACGCAGCACAGGAACAGCTTGTAGGCGGTGTAGAAACTCTTTTCAAAACGTCGTCTGATACGGTTGTTGGTTATGCAAACGACGCATATAAAACAGCCGGAATGTCTGCAAATGAGTACATGGAAACAGTTACCAGCTTTTTCAGCGTCGCTGCTTGCCAGTATGAATAATGACACGGCAGCGGCAGCAGAAAAGGCAAACGTGGCAATTACGGATATGTCAGACAATGCAAATAAAATGGGTACTGATATATCGCTTATACAGAACGCCTATAACGGTTTTGCAAAGCAGAATTATACCATGCTGGATAACTTAAAACTGGGATATGGCGGTACACAAGAGGAAATGCAGCGACTGCTTGATGATGCAAGCAAGCTATCCGGCATTAAGTATGATATTTCATCATATTCAGACGTTGTAGACGCTATTCACGTCGTACAGACGGAAATGGGCATAACAGGGACAACGGCAAAAGAGGCAAGTACAACAATAGAGGGTTCGGTTAGTTCTATGAGTTCAGCGTGGGACAACTGGGTAGCTGGAATGGCAGACAGCGAGGCGAATTTCTCACAGCTACAAGCAATCTGGTAGACAGTATTGTAACAGTGGTAGGGAATATAGCACCGAGGGTAATAGAAACAGTGCCGAGCTGGTAAGCGGACTGGGAGAAATCGTAGAGCAGCTTGCAACGTATATACCACAGGTTATACAGGAGTTATTACCGCCTTTAATGAGCGGCGTACAGGACTTGCTTAATACGCTGGTTGGAATGCTGCCGGAAATGATAAGCATAATCGGGCAGATTATACCGACAATCATAGATACGCTACTTACCATTTTACCGCAGCTTTTAGAGGCAGGTGTACAGATTATTACGGAATTGGCGCAAGGTATCTCACAAGCGTTACCTACATTGCTGCAACAATCGTAACGGTGGTTACGAACATTGTAACCATGCTGATAGAAAATATACCGTTGCTGATTACAGCAGCATTACAGCTGCTTACGGGGCTGGCACAGGGACTGGTAGCAGCGCTGCCTGTACTGATTGAGGCACTGCCGGAAATCATAACGGCTATCATAAATGCACTGGTTGAGGGCATACCGCTTATTATCGAAAGTGCGGGCGATATTATAGTTGCATTGATTGACGGCATCATAGATGCAATACCGCTTTTAATCGCAGCCATACCGCAAATTATAGCAGCCATTGTAACAGGACTGATTACGGGGCTGCCTAAGATTTTGACGGCGGCAGGCAAGCTGGTAACGACAATCATAAATAAAATAAAAGAGCTACCTACTCTGATACCGCAGGCAATCGTTGCGGGCGTTGAGAAAATAGCAGAGTGGGGCGCAAATATGCAGGAAAAAGGCGGCACAGTTATAACGGATTTTGTAACGAAAGTTATAGATATTGTTAAGGAGCTGCCGCAGAAAATCTGGAACAGTATAGTAAGCGCAGTAACCAGAGTGGCTACGTGGGGCGCAAATATGCAGACCAAAGCCAAAGAAGTAATGAACACAATGCTTACGAACATTGTAACGATTGTGAAAGAAACGCCTGCTAAAATCTGGAACAGTATAGTAAGCGCAGTAACCCAGAGTGGCTACGTGGGGTAACAATATGCTTACGAAAGCCAAAGAGGTAATGAATGCCATGGTAACAGGCGTTATTACGATTGTTAAGGAACTGCCGCAGAAAATCTGGAACAGCATAGTAGGGGCAGTAACCAGAGTGGCTACATGGGGTAACAATATGCTTACGAAAGCCAAAGAGGTAATGAACGCCATGGTAACGGGCATTGTTACGATTGTTAAGGAAATACCGCAAAAGATTTATAACAGCATTTCTGGTGCAATTTCCAAAGTGGCTACATGGGGTACAGAAGTAAAGAACAAAGCCGTAGAGGGCATGAAAAATGTAATTACTGGAATAACAGACGTATTTAAGGATATTGGCAGTACGTTTGCAGGGTTCGGTAAAAACATGGTAGAGGGCATCTGGAACGGCATAAGCGGCGCTACGAGGTGGATAAAAGACAAAATAAGCGATGGGTAGGAGACGTTACCGACTTCCTTAAAGATTTATTCGGAATTGCCAGCCCGTCTAAGCTGATGCGTGACGAAATCGGCGTATATCTGGCGCAGGGTATCGGCGTTGGCTTTTCTAATGAAATTGGCGGCGTTAAGAAAATGATTGAGGACAGCGTACCGCAGGAGTTTGACGTAGACGCAAAGGTAAATGTAGGCAATGAATTTAAGTATGATAACGACGACAAAAAGCCAAAGCCGAGAGGTGGCGGCAGTGCAGCAGGCGGCGTAGTTGTCAATCAGTATATTTATGCGAATACCACGGACTATGCAAAGCAGCAGAAAGAGGCAGCTCGACAGTTCAGAATGATAGCAAGGACGGTGTAACACATGGAAAATGAAAAACTGACTTACATAAATTCAAGGGGCGAGCGGTTAGAGCTGGGAGTAGACAGCGTATACCATTGCAATATAAGTAAAGACGTAGAGGGCATTTCCGGCGTTACGAGCGTCATTTACAGCACAAACAGTATGGGACAGCACGGCGACACCTACGTAGGGCAGCGTATCGAGGCGAGGGACATAGACGTAGTGGGACATATCAACACACGGGACAAGGCGCAGGCATTGGAACTGCGCCGCCGTATGCTTAAGATATTTAACCCAGAGCTTAGCGCTACGCTGGTGTATGAGTACGGCGGCTTTAAGCGCGTGATTGATTGTAGGGCGTATGGAGAGCTAAGATACTAAAGAAAGAGGTACTTTATGAGTTTGATTTACAAATAGAGTGCCTTAACCCGTTCTGGCGGGAAGAGGAAGAAACAAAAGAGGATATAGCAAGCTGGGTGGCTGCGTGGCATTTCCCTTGCGTTATCGAAAAGGACAGCACAAAGAGCATGATATACGGATACCGAGCGGAAAGCGTAATAGTGGACTGCTACAACGAGGGCGACGTATCAACGGGAATGAGGATAAGGTTTACAGCACTGGGGACAGTTTCAAACCCGATACTGCTTAATGTGGATACCGAGGAATTTATACAGATTAACGCCACTATGAAAACGGGCGACGTGATAGAGATTAACACGAAGTACGGCAGCAAGGGTGCTAAGCTGATAAGGGACGGCGTAGAAACCGACTATTTCCGCTACATTGATGTAGACAGTACATTTATGCAGCTTGCCATAGGCGACAATATGTTTAGGTATGATGCAGCCAGCGGCGTAAATTCTCTGGAAGTATCCATATTCTACAGCAAGGAATTTTTAGGAGTGTGACGGTATGGAGCTTAGAGTATTTGACAAGACAGTACAGCCGCTGGGAGCTATAGACGAACTGCCAAGCCTGATATGGCATACAAAATATTTGACGTAGGAACTTTTAGCCTGCTTGCGCCGATTACGGACAATAACAGCCGTTTGCTGGTAGAGGGCAATTTGATAACAAAGCACGACGGAAAAAAAGGAAGTAAAGACCGCTGACGGCGGCGTATGGCGCAGGGCAGCGCAGATAACCTATGTACACATTACCAAAGACGAGAACGGCGTAGAGCAGTTAGAGGCGCAGGGCTATATGCTTAGCTGGTGGCTTAATAAGCGTTGCATTTATCCGCAGATTGTGGCAACAGGTACAAACCAGTACCTTATAAACCTTATGGTAAAGAACAACTGCGGTAGCGAGGCAGGCACAAAGCGGCGTTTTCCATTGTTTACATTTCTGGCGCAGGAACCATTGACGGCGTGGCGGTTGAATATGCAAACGAGGTATACGCACAGCTGGGGCAGGAAGTAAAGGCAAGGGCGCAGGCTGGAAAGTTGGGCTACGACATTCTGCTTAACGAAAGAGAGAGAATGTTTGGTTTTTATCTGTATAAGGCAATGACCTTACAGCCACAAATACTGAGGGTAACACGCCCTGCATATTTTCAAAAGATTTTGATAATGTCAATGAGCAGGAATATACAGCAAGTATAGAGAACTGCGGCAACTTTATTTATGTGCAGGGAGCAGCTGACGACGGCGGCAGCCAGCAGTAACCACAGTGGACGGCGAGGGCGCAGCGGGGCTGGATTGGTAGAGGTATTTTGCGACGCTACGGACATTGCCAGAAAATACCAGCAGGGGGAAACAGAAGTAACAATACCGCTGAATACCTATATTGCAATGCTGAAAACGAGAGGCAGCGCAGAGCTGGAAAACTACGGAAAGAACATAAATTTTGTAAGTACCATAAATACAAATTCAAACTTGAAATTTAAGGCTGATTTTGATTTAGGCGACCGCATTACTTGCAAAGAAACCAAGTGGAGCATACAGATAGATGCACGTATTACAGAAGTAACAGAAACATACCAGAAAGGCAAGGAAACCGTAGAGGCGACTTTGGTGACAGCTGCCGACACTGGTAGACCAGATTAGGAAAGTGAGGTAGCAGAAATGGCAAACAGCTTACCGTTTAATGCCGTGGCAGTAGACGGAGAGTACGACAGGTATATAAAGCCGAGGATTGGGCGTGGTACTTTGCTACTTTCATTGCAAACGGCATTTTTCCAAAGCCGAGCGACGGGCTACAGGTGGTAGCTTACAGCGGCATGGAAATAAGAGTAAATGCAGGCTATGCTTTATAAACGGCTACGCCTTTAGAAATCCTGCAACGCTTAGCGTAACACTGGATACGGCAGAGGGAGCGCTTAACAGGGTGGACAGGGTAGTAGTTCGCTGGGATTTGCCGCAAAGAGATATGTATATTGCGGTGCTGAAAGGCACACCTCTGCAAAGCCGACAGCAACGGCAGTAACACGCACTACGGAAATATGGGAGCTTGCGCTTGCAGATATTTACGTAGGCAAGGGTGTAACAAGGATACAGACGCAGAACATCACAGACCAGCGGTTTAATAGCGCAGTCTGCGGCATTGTAACAGGAACGGTGGAAGAGATAGACGCAAGCGTGCTTACAAAGCAGTTTACGGACTTTTTCAACACCTACAGCGCAGCCGTGCTGGACGAGTTCAGCGCATATAAGCAGAGTATGGAAAAGTACCTTACAGAGATTGCGGGCGTATATGACAGCTACGTAAGCAAGACAGAGGCTTATTTGCGCAGTATGAGAGCCGGTTTTAATGAAAGATACAGCAGTTTTGAAAGCAACGCTTGACAACTGGGATAAGGAACTTTTAAACGCCTATACAGACTTTATGGCAAAAATTAAGCTATTCCAGTCGGACGCTGAAAACGAATTTAACACATGGTTTGAGAGTATCAAGGACAAGCTGGGCGAGGACATAGCAGGCAGCCTGCAACTGCAAATTGAAGAGCTGGCAGCAGCCATGCAGGAAGTGAAAAAGCAGGCAGAGGCGGGCACGAAAGAAACCAAAGAGGTAATAGCAGCGCTGGACGAGCGACTTAAGAGAGTAGAAAGCGGCTGGGGCATTGACTATAAGCATGATGCTGTACTGGGATTGTGCTACATGGGTGCGGCATACATGAGCCAGCATTACGAAAGAACAGTAGAAACGGCAGTGTTAGGGGTTACCTACGTGGGTAATTCCTATCTTGCAAATACATTTTAGAAAGGCGGCAGACCATGAAGGATTTCCTAAAGTATTAAAGACAAAAGAGGACTATTACAACTGCCTTGCTATGGTAGCAAGCGGAGAACTGGCGGCAGCGGATTTGCTGGCAAAAATCGAGAGCGCAGAGAACCAGCGTTATATTGAGTGCGGCGTAGCAGCTGTAGAGGAAGAGAAAAAGGCGGTTACGGTATATTACTGCGACGAGGCAGCGGTAGGTATGAAATTCGTAGCGGGCGACGTATCCGGCACGGTGCAGGGAGTAACACATATCCAGACCGACGAGGCAGCGGCAGCAGGAGAGGCAGGAAACGACAGAACAGCCCTTACACTTTCCAAAGCGGTAAAAGCGGGCTGCAAGGTAATTGCGCTGGAACGCACAGACACCGTGGCAGGAATGACAACAGACGACATTGCAGCACTGAAAGGAGTATTAAAGCAGTATGAGTAGATTATTAGTGGACGACGTTACAAAGACCGACGCAAGGGCGCTTTTGAACGTAAATAAAATGGCTACAATCAGCGATATTGTAGCACCGAGCAATGAGTACATTTACGCCAGCGGAGCAAATGAACTGACCGTAGTAGAGGGTTGCGTAATTGCCGTGGGTGGTGCTGGAATTTTCAAGACAGCAAACACCATTCTTACGGCTGCTAATCTGGACGCAGGCAGCGCTTTTGCGGTAGGTAAAGACTATTACGTATATATCTGCGATAGCAGAATTGACAGCGCAGACGAGAAATACGTAATTTCCCTTAACTCTACATACCCGACGCTGGAACGCTACAAACAGCCGTAAAATCGGCGGCTTTCATTATGGACGCTGCCGCAAGGTGGACAGCAATTTACAGCCGCTTAATGGCAGCAGCGTTATTTTTGGCACAGGCTGGGAAAGCGCAGTAAGCAACGGCATTGTACCACGTTCTGTATGGACACTGGGACACCGCCCGAAATGCAGCCCAGAGGGTATGGTATATTTAGGCGGTGGCACATGGGTAGATATTTACCTTAATTCTGACGACGGAGCAAAGGGCTTGAAATCAGAGTACGGCTGCGCACCTATGACGGGTACAGAAAGCATGAACTGGTATAACTTTGTAGAACGTCTGGCAAAGAGCGGATACGCCTGCCGTAACTATGCGGAATTTTGCGCTTATGCTTTTGGCAGCCCTGCCGGACTGGATAACGCAAATACAAACGCATGGAGCGCCACCAGCAACACAGGCAGGGGCGTAACAGGCAGTGTGGTAAATGCCGTTTCTTCCGTGGGCGTTGTAGATGCGTGGGGCGTGTCTGGGAGTGGCTGGACGAGCTTATTACAAGAGCGGAACACGCCACAAATGCAGACTACCACGCAAGCGTAGCGTGGGGCTGGGACAAGAAAAGCCCATTGAACACAGGCGAGAAGTCTTACGACGTTGGTAACATTTACCAGTATTACGCATATTCTCTGGCGGCGCTGTTAGCGGGCGGCCGCTGGGTCAATGGGGCGAATTGCGGCGCTCGTGCGTGATTTGCTACAATTCCCCGTGGGATGTCGATACGATCGTTGGCGCTCGTGGGGCGTGTGACTCTCTGTAGACGGCGGGCGAAAGCCAGCCGGATAAACGGGGGTAAGGCATGGACATACAGACAAAAACAGATATTATACACCAGAAAATATACGATTTTCTGCTATATATCTATCCTCTACTTACGAAGTACCCGAAGTATGAGAAATTCAGCTTACAGACGGCGACCAGAAACGCAATTCTTGAAATGCTGCAAGAGGTTATAAAGTGGGATAAGACGGCGACGAAAAGCCACTTATACACGGTAGATACGGCATTGCAGGAAAGTAAAGAATTGCTGCGGCTGGCGCACGATTTGAAATATAGCGCCATGAACGCACGGCACTACGGCGAGAGCTGTCGCAAGCTGAAAGAAATAGGCGTTATGCTGGGCGAACTGATAGAAGAGGTAAAGACAGAAAATAGCAGGATATGGGGCAGCTGCTTACTTACAGCCTCTGGCGGCGCTGATAGCGGGCGGCAACTGGAACAATGGGGCGAATTGCGGCGCTCGTGCCGTGAATTGCAACAATTACCCGTGGAATGTCAATACGAACATTGGCGCTCGTGGGGCGTGTGACTTAGTGAGAACATTACAGGCACAGAGTTCTACGGAATACTGGCAAGGACTTAGAAAGGGATAAGACCGAGTGTTTAATATCCTATAGTCAGAGTGGCTGTCCCGCCGTGAGGCAAAGAGAAAAAATACGGCTGCTGGTTAGTAGCTACGGCGAAAGGCAGGAGCTTAATACTTGAAGAGAGTAGGATACATTACCGATAAGGACGGGCGGCGCATTACGCTTTTAGAGGCTATGGGCGACTATGGAAACGTACAGAAAGCTATAACAAAGCCAGAAAGTGTAAACGCCACAGAAAAGACGTACTAATTTTTACGAAAGACAAAGAGGAAAACTTAGACAAGGTGTGGGAAGATATTATAAACCTTGCCTATGAGCCAAGCAAATACCATTACTTTAAAGTGTACGAACCGAAAGAGCGGCAGATAATGGCGCTGCCGTTCTATGACAGGGTGGTACAGCACGCCATAAACAACGTGTTAGAGCCTATATTTGATAAGCGGTTTATATCGCAGTCTTACGCCTGCCGGAAAGGTAAAGGTATGCACGCTGCGTCTGATACGCTAAAAGAGTGGCTGTATGAGTGGAACAAATACCACCCAGACCAGCCGCTTTATGCTATCAAGGCAGATATACACCACTATTTCCAGAGCATAGACCATGCGGTATTAAAGACTGAAATACGTAAGGTTATAAAAGACGCTGGGGTACTGGCATTGCTGGACAGGATAATAGACCACAACGGCAATATGCCGGACGGCGTAGGGATACCAGTAGGAAACCTTACCAGTCAGTTATTTGCAAATATCTATCTGGACGCATTAGACCAGTTTATTAAGCATGAGCTGGGCGTAGAGGCGTACATACGATATATGGACGACTTTGTAATATTAAACCCAGACAAGGAACAGCTGCGCAGCTGGCTTGCACGGATAGAGCAATTCTTACGGGAAGAGCTTAAGTTAGAGTTTAACCCGAAAACTACCATACTGGCAGCAAAGAACGGTATAGACTTTGTAGGCTACAAACACAGCAACGCACAGGAAAGTACGAAAGGACAGCATAAAGCGCATAAAGCTACTATCAAGAAGTGCGAGAGCGGGAAAATCACAAAAGAGCAGTTACAAAAGAGCATACAGAGCTGGACGGGACACGCAGGACACGCCGACAGTTATAACCTACGAAAGAAAATAGAAACGCTGGCAGAGGCAGCCATAGAAAAGGCTGCTTAAGCGGCAGAATGCAGGAGCGAGTACATGAGTAGCAATTTACTAAGGGTAGTACAAGAACAACAGGAAACCATAGAAAAGCAAAGCAGGCTTATTGCTGATTTAATAGCCACTCTGGAAAGCTGGGAGCAGACAGCAGGCTACGACGGCGCAGAGCTGAAAGAGCGGGCAGAAAATTTGCAATTAAGAGAAAGGCAGGATTTATGAACATGACTATTACAGAATTTATTGAGGCGGCGGCACATAACAAAATTATCCAGCTGGTAGTATTGGCGATTGTGTGCGACACGGTTTTTGGCGTGCTGCGTGCAATCAAAGAGAAGAAATTTAACAGCTGCGCAGGCATTGACGGGGCTATCAGAAAAGTAGGTATGCTTATTTCTCTGGTATTCATGCTGGCAATCGACGTACTGATTAAGATTAACTTAATCGGATTTATACCGGAGCAGGCACGTACATATTTAGGGCTTGATACCGTGGGCGTGGCTGAATTTTTCGCATTGCTTTACATTGCTTATGAGGTAGTGAGTATTTTTAAGAATATGGCATTATGCGGGCTGCCCGTAAAAAAGGTATGGGAAAAGGTGCGGGAGTTTCTGGCGAAGTATACGGACGAACTGCCGGACACAGACGAACTGGACGGGGACAGCACCACAGGCAACGTAGAGGAACACAGGACACAGGAAAGATAAGAATAATAAGGACATAGCAGCAAAGAGCGCTTGCGGGACACCGCAGGCGCTTATTTTGTATGCGGAAAGGCAGGAAATATGAACATTAACAGAAAGATAAGTAAGTACAATTTCAATAAGGGCAGCGTTTCCAGAATTAAGTATATTGTTATCCATTATGTAGGCGCACTGGGCGGCGCAGAGGACAACTGCCGATATTATGGCGGCGGCAATAGAAATGCGTCGGCGCATTACTTTGTAGGATTTAACGGCGAGGTATGGCAGTGCGTAGAGGACGCTAATATAGCGTGGCATTGCGGAGCGTCGAGCTATAAGCACGCAGAGTGCCGAAACGCTAATAGTATCGGTATTGAAATGTGCGTAAGGAAGGAAAAACACAAAGAGCATGGGCGCAACAGATAAAGACTGGTATTTTGAGGACGCAACAGTAGAGGCAGCGGCAGAGCTTACCCGTTACCTTATGAATAAATACGGTGTGCCTGCATCTCATGTAATCAGACATTACGACGTAACGGGCAAGATTTGCCCTAACCCGTATGTATATAACACCAGCGCCCACACATGGACGAGTTTAAGCGTAAAATCAGCGGACAGGCAGAAACACCGCAGGGCGGCAATGAAAAAACAATCTGGAATTTTCTTACAGGAAAGGGCTTAAATGCTTATGCCGTGGCTGGTATTATGGGTAATCTGTATGCTGAAAGCGGGCTTATGCCGAACAACTTACAGAACGCCTATAACAATAAGCTGGGTAAGACGGACGCAGAATATACAGCAGCGGTGGATAATGGCAGCTATGGCAATTTTGTAAAGGACAGTGCAGGCTATGGGCTGGCGCAGTGGACGTATTGGAGCAGAAAGCAGGCGTTGCTTAATCATGCAAAACAGGCGGGCGTATCCATTGCAGACCTTAATATGCAGCTGGGCTTTTTATGGGAAGAATTGCAGGGATACACAGCAGTAATGGACACACTGAAAAAGGCGGGCAGCGTGCGTGCTGCATCTGATGCCGTTCTTACTGGATATGAAAAGCCAGCAGACCAGAGCGAAAACAGCAAAGAAAAAGCGTGCAGAGTACGGCGAGGGATACTATAAAAAGTATGCAACAGGAAACGGTACAAAGTATTACAGAGTGCGCAAGAGCTGGACGGACGCAGCAAGCCAGCTGGGGGCGTTTACGTCGCTGGAAAATGCAAAGAGCGCTTGCAAGGCGGGTTATACTGTATATGATGATAACGGCAAGGCGGTATATACCGCAGCGGGGCAGCAGGCAAGCGCAGGCGTTCCGTTTAGCGTACAGGTGGATATTTTAGACCTTAATATCAGAACGGGAGCAGGCACGAACTATGCAAAGACAGGAGAAACCACAGGAAAGGGAGTATTTACCATTGTGGAAGTGAAAGCCGGACAGGGCGCAAGCGCAGGCTGGGGACGCTTGAAGAGTGGCGCAGGCTGGATTAGCTTAG
>ENA-OQLB01000612-OQLB01000612.1-human-gut-metagenome-genome-assembly--contig:-NODE-612-length-19244-cov-4.543443_pt1 | contig 19244 bp, 27 predicted proteins | sample MGYA00242656_ERZ504813 | MGnify/ENA primary metagenome ERZ504813 (study PRJEB26092, sample SAMD00036388) | human gut metagenome | host: Homo sapiens | study: EMG produced TPA metagenomics assembly of... | reverse complement strand
TTCACATAAGTCTCCGTTTACAGATCATCTCCGGATTTTCTTTATTTTAAAAGACGGGGAGTCACTGTGACTTGCAATGATATGATATCTCCTGCAGTCATTGACAGGAATGGAAATCCGATGATCGCGGAATGATTTCTCATGACAAAATATTTTCCGCCCTTTTCCAGCTCCCAGCGCTCCTCTTCCTTCAATTCTGTAAAGCCTTCCTCCAAAAAACGTCTTCTTGTTTCCTCTGCCGCCTGAAAGGCTGTAGGACTTTTACTGATAAATTCCAGCAGTTTTTCTGTTGTTTCTTCGTACATAATCTTCTCCTCTGTCGACCCGGTAATATCCAGGCTGTTATGCTATTACCCATTATACGGCAAAACTTTTTTCAGGGCAATATCTCAGATTTCTGCACTCTTTCGTACCCACATATGCTGCACAAGCTTATCCCCAAGCTTATTTGCGAGCATAGTATAAATTGAACTAAATACATTGGCTCCAATACGGAGCAGCACTGCTGCCGGCATTCCAAACAGTCCTGATGCAATGGACAGTGCTCCAAATGTATTAAATGCAGTCTGCCACGCATAACCTGCGGAATATCCCACACCGATTCCTCCGATCATTCCAATATAGGGATACATAGATTCCGGAAGTATCAGATAAAGCACTGCAAACAAAATACATCCAACGATATTGAACATCCCCCTTTTCCGGCTCTTCCCTTGCAGTCCTCGGTAAACGGCAAGCACACGGACATGCAGGCAATTCCGGCCCACATTGCTCTTGGAAGTCCCAAAAGAGACATGATCAGCATAGCGCTGGAAACGATCAGCGTCAGTCTTAAATACCACCTGCCTCTTGCAGAATGCAGGTCAAATTCTCGGAACAGGTCCAGAAACGTCCTGCGATACGGGCGGTTTTTCTGATTCTTATAAAAAACTACCATGCAGAGAACCATTCCGGCCAAAAGCCCCTCTACACGAAGCAGATACGCCTTTCCGGTTACGTCATATCCCATCAGAAGCAGATATCCGAGAACAAATGTGGAATGGTTATACATAATTACATTATGGCATCCCAGGATCATCAGTAACAGGATGCTTATCGCATTAACAAAAAATGCCGGTACCGGTGAAACCATATTGGATAATCTCGGTCCTGCGATCAGAATACAGAAAATCCCGGCAATGGACAACAATCCGTGGGACGTCCGGATTCCGAAATCCGCCTGTCTTAAAACCAGCACTGCCAGTAGTACGGTTACTCCTACAACACTGTTGTCATTGCCGGTTATCTTACTGTACAATGTCACAACCGCCACACAAAATGCCATGACAAGATACACTTTAAAATTATAGATCAGAATATGCCTTCTTTTCTCCTTTTTGTCTGTGGTATTTCTGATCAGCTGTTTTGATCCGGTTGAGCTTAACTGCAGTTCCTGATAAAATGTCATTTTCATCACTCCTTTTGTAAAGCAGACATTCTCATTTCGCTTTTTTCACATGCTCATAAACGCAATCTCTTTACAATTTACGTTCAAAGATACAAACAGCCATTATACTTGGTTTATTCTAAAACGTCAAATATTTTTTCTGAAATCATGTTCACGCATTACACCTCAGCCCCGATCAGATCACTCCGAAAATGGCCAGGAACATTTTTATTATTTTTATATTTACTGCAGCTCCGCTATCCTGGTCACTGCTACATAAATGTCCTGTATCTTATACCAGGTTGAATAATCCACCACTCCGGATGCAGGAAGCACAAATATATTCTGGAATTTTTTTACAGATGCAGCAGTAGCCGGACCATAAATACCATCCACGATCACTGACGGGATGGCAGGATAGCTTTTGCTATGGCATTAAGCTGTTCCTGGATCTGCTGTACCTTTTCTCCGGTAACACCGATAGTCAGGTCATATCCCGGCCAGGATGCGGGAATCCCGGAAACTGCTTCCGCCACATTGATATACATATCGTTTCCATAGAAGCTCCGCAGGATCTCAATTGCGGAATATCCCTGATCTCCCAGAGCTTTGCTTCCCCACTGGGTCATCCATCCCCGGTTCCTGCACTGCACCTGGTGTCCGTCACAGTACTGGGTCAGGATCGGCTGACGTACATCCGGTCTGGAAAGGTAGTTTTCAAAAAGTTCATCCACGATCCGGTCGATACTCTCAAAAATATTCCTGCCATGGATCCATTTGTGGTCGTATGCTGTGGAGGATGTAATGGTGAAATCATAACCCTTATTTCGGTACCACTCTGTATAAACTCTGTTCAGAGTAAACGACATGATTGCCAGAACATTGGCACGTATCGTGTCCTCCGGCCAAGTTGCGTAGATCTCACTGCTGGCCACGTTTTTGATATAATCCTTATATCTTACATAATAATCCTGTGCAGAGGTATCCCCTATTGGCCCGTCGTGGACTACGATATACTCCGGGATCACCACTTTGTTTAATACGATCTCGCCGGTTTCATTTATCGGCTTGATCTCTGCTTCCGGATTTGGGAGGATATTCCCCAAAAAGCGTATGGGGTCCGATGACGATCCGCTGATAGTCCTCTCCACTACCCTGCTGTCTGCTAAGGGATGCTCCCTGCCTGGCAATGGAATGGGGAAGAACTTCTGTCCCGGCAACTTCTTTTGGTGTAAAACCTTCTGCACTGATCCGAACTGTATATTCTGCATAAGGCTGCTGCTCCACCGGTTTCATGCTGTATTCCAGTGGAGGAGCTGCCAGCTCCAGCATGGGCGTTTTTCCGGAGGATCCGTACGGATTTCTTCGATCACATTATCCGGGACTCCTGTGTACGAGATCCGCACTGTAGCATTTTCCACCGGACGGTTACTGGCACTGTCCAGCACCGTCACCTGCAGCTGTCCCTGATCCGGCATATCCTGCTGCATGGAAATATAAGAATGATTTTTCATAAACAGAGGCTCCTTTTTGTGCCTGAAAGCACACTGGTTCTCTGCTAGTATATGTACAAAATCTCAAAATGCCATATCTCCTACTGTGCTTCCTCCCAGTAATCTTCCGCATCCTGGATATCATCAAACTCATCTGCATGATCATAATAAAAATCTTCCGGATCATCATAATCCTGCACATGCCCTTCCCAGAAGCGTAATGTTTATGTATTTTTCTTTCATTCCCTTATATGCTCATCCTCCTTTCTCATTTTTTCTTCCTCTTCTTTTTCCTTCTGTGCCATATATTTTTTGTATTGTTCTTCTGTATCTTTCTGGGCCTTCCTCATTTCTTCTATATATTTGCTACTGTACTCATCTCCCTTTGGAACATACCATATAAGCTTATACAGTTCCTCAATTCCTTCTCCATTCTGAACAGCATCGCAAAACTTTGCATATTGGATAATATATTCTACATCCTCATAATATCCCGGAAGTTTTTCCAGCAGCTCTATCGCCTCATCATATTTGCCTGCATCCATGCATTCTTCCGCTTTTTCATAGCATTCCCTATTCTGTTTTTCCTTAAATTCCTCATTTTTAATCTGGATTGCCTCTTCTGCCTTTGTAGCCAGAAAAGGAACTGCTATAACAACTGCTATCAATGCCGCCAGTATTAAAATATCCTTTTTCAAATTTACATATCCCCCTTTACTCTGATGCCTTTATTATATAATAAATATCTGCACAAAAAAAAAGTGCTGTATCATCTACTCACAGATCATACAGCACTTGATAGTTATTGTTCACTCCGTTCTCAGTAACACTTGATATTTACCTTCTTCCGCCAGATATCAGAATATCTTCAGAATATCATTATACATAACGATAACCATCAACGCCATCAAAAGCATCAACCCCGCAAAATGGATCATGCCTTCTACCTGACGGTTTACCGGTTTTCTCCGAATCGCTTCTGCCACCAGAAATACCAACCTTCCTCCATCCAGTGCAGGAAGAGGAAGAAGGTTCATCACTCCCAGGTTTGCAGAAAGAAGAACTGCCATATTCAACAAATTCATCCAGATCATCAGCGTTCCCTCACTCTTGGACTGTTCGTAAGTGTCGCCAATGGCATCCGCAATACCCACAGGACCACTTAAGTCTTTCATTCCAAGGTGACCGGTCACAAGCTCTTTCAGGCTTAAGATCGTAGTACGGATCATGTATTTCACTTCCACAGCACCATATTTCAGAACATTAAAGCCGGAAGTCTTTTCACTGTATGTGTTATATCCGAAACCGGAAACCGGTGTTCTGTATTCCCTTGGTGTTATCTCTGCCTCATATTCCAGTCCGTTACGCTCATAGGTGATCGTCACAGGTTCCTTGGATAACGGATGCTCCTCGATGTATTTTTCATATGCATTTCCGTCCGGAACCTCCACACCGTTGATCTTCGTGATCACATCGCCGGCTTCCAGACCTGCCTCTTCCAGTGGCATTCCCTTGATCAGTGATTCCACTGTCATGGAATTTACATCGGAACGGTTAAAGCCAAGAAGATAACGCACATTTACATCTGGTTTATAGGAAATCTCCTGTTCCTTTCCATCACGTTTTACTTTCAGCCGGATGGTATCTCCCTCTTTCAGTTCGTTGAGATACGAATATACATAAAGATCTTTCCCCAGATCAATATGATAGCCCTGATATTCCGTGATCACATCACCCTTTTTCAATCCTGCCTTTTCCGCAGCAGAATTTTGGGTTACTTCTAATACGGTTGCCGGATCATAGCCCATACAGCCTACAATGATCACAGACAAAACAAATGCCAGCAGAAAATTAAATATCGGACCTGCAGCAACCACTGCGATCCTGCCCCACACAGGAGCCGAATTAAAGGTTCCCGGACTGTCATCTTCCGCATCCTCTCCGGCCATGGCGCAGGAACCTCCAAGAGGAAACAGTTTCACGGAATAACGTGTGCCGCCCTTTACCGTACTTATGATCCTGGGTCCCATACCAAGAGAAAATTCCAATACCTCGATATGGTTCTTTTTTGCCAGAAGAAAATGTCCCAGCTCATGGATCAGTATCACAACACTGAAAATAATTACAGCAATCACAAATTTCAATTTACCACCTGCTTTCGATCCACTGATAAGTATCCTGCTCTACAGAAAGGATCTCATCCAGATCCGGATGTGCGATTTTTTTATGTCTTTCCATAGACTGTGCAATAATCTCATAAATATCCAGAAAGCCGATCTTTTCCTCCAGGAATTTCTTTACTGCAAGCTCATTGGCTGCATTAAAGACAGTCGGCATACTTCCGCCCTCCCGGGATGCCTGGATTGCCATAGGAAGTCCCCGGAATGTCTCCATATCCGGAACCTCAAATGTGATCTCATGAAGCTTCGTGAAATCAAGGCGGTCTCCGTCCAGATATCGTCTGTGCGGATAGTACAGAGCGTACTGGATCGGAAGTCTCATATCCGGAGTTCCAAGCTGTGCCATGATCGCACCATCCTTAAACTCCACCATGGAATGGATGATACTCTGCGGCTGCACCACCACCTGAATATGATCCAGATCCATGTCAAACAGCCATTTGGCTTCCATAACTTCCAGCCTTTGTTTACCAGGGTTGCGGAATCTACGGTGATCTTTCGTCCCATTACCCAGTTTGGATGCTTCAGAGTATCTGCAACAGTGACCCTTCGCAGCTCTTCTGTGGTACGTCCGCGGAAGGGACCACCGGATGCCGTGATCAGAAGCTTGTGGATCTCTTTGTTTTCTTCTCCGTGGATAGCCTGGAAATAGCGCTGTGTTCACTGTCTACCGGAAGGATAGATACGCCATATTTCTTTGCCATGGGCATGATCAGATGACCGGCTGTGACAAGGGTTTCCTTATTTGCCAGGGCAATGTCCTTTCCGGCACGGATTCCCTCCATAGTAGGACGGATCCCGATCATTCCCACGATCGCAGTGACAAGAATTTCTGATTCCGGCATGGACGCAAGTTCCAGAAGTCCTCCATTCCGCTGACTACCTTTGTATCTGTGTCCGCAATACGCGTTTTCAGATCCCGGGCTGCTTCTTCATCCCAGACTGCTGCCAGAAGCGGATGAAACTCACGGATCTGCTCTTCCAGCTTCTCCACACTTTTGCCTGCACTGACTGCAACAACCCGAAGGTCTTCGTTTTTTCTTGCCACATCCAGTGTCTGGGTCCCGATGGAGCCGGTAGAACCTAAGATTGCAATATTCTTCATTTTAATGTCTCCTAAATTCCAAGAATCATTTTTGCAAGATAGTAAATAACAGGGGCTGTGATGATCACACTGTCAAAACGGTCCAGGATTCCTCCATGGCCCGGGATCAGCTTTCCATAGTCCTTGATGTTCTGGTTTCTTTTGATCGCAGATGCAGCCAGATCACCCACCATGGAGATCAGAGCTCCAACTGCGCAGATCAAGCATACTCAGCCATTTTTCCCTGTGTTGCTGCTGCATAAATCACTCCAAGAAGCGCCGCTCCCGCAACGCCTCCTACAGCTCCCTCGATGGATTTCTTCGGGCTTAAAACCGGCGCCATTTTATGCTTTCCGATAAGCATTCCCACACAGTAAGCACAGGTGTCACATCCCCAGGAGCACAGGAATATCAGCCATACCAGGAATTTTCCGTCCGGAAGGCTTCTGGTAAGATAGATAAAGGAAAGCATCACAGCAACATATACAACTCCAAAAAATGCTGCCATCACCTGTTCTGCATGGTATTTCGGATAACCGAATACATAAACAAACAGGATCAGGATCATACTGATGATGATCGCCATTGTTCCGTAATTTCCAAAATCAGCTTTCATGGCAATATAATAAAGCACTGCTCCAAGATATCCTACAAGTTCCAGCACAGTAACATGCTCATCGCTTACCTTCATTACCTTGTAAAGCTCTCTCATTCCGATCAGTGAAACAGCCAGAAGTGTAAAAAATAAGATCCAGCTTCCGGAAATGATAGTTGCCAGGGCAATAATGACAAGGACGATACCACTTATCAGTCTTGTCTTAAACATGATCTACTCCTCCTTGACGCCACCGTAGCGTCTGTCTCTCTGATTGTATTTCTCGATGGCTTTGATCAGCTCTTCTTTATTGAAATCCGGCCATGCAACCGGTGTAAAATAAAACTCGGAATAGGCAAGCTGCCAAAGCAGGAAATTGGAAAGCCGCTGCTCACCGCTTGTGCGGATCAAAAGATCCGGATCCGGTACACCTGCAGTATCCAGATAGCTCTCAATCGTATCTTCTGTAATGCTATCCGGCTCAACTTTTCCGTCTTTTACATCCTGTGCCATCTTCTGCATTCCACGGCGGATCTCATCACGGCTTCCGTAATTTAATGCCAGCTGAAAATAAATACCGTCAAAATCTTTGGAATATTCCTCCAGTTCCCGGACACTCTGCTGGATATCCGGTGCAAAGGCAGTAACATCTCCGATGACTTTCATCTTCATATTATTTTTCTTGGAAATCTTGATACATTTCTTAAGATAACCGCGGAACAGTTTCATCAGTGCTTCCACTTCTTCTCTGGAGCGTTTCCAGTTTTCTGTGGAAAAAGCGTAAACCGTAAGATATTTCACCCCAAGGTCTTTGATATCATAACAAATGTTTTCAAGATTGGCGCATCCCTTTACATGTCCGTAGGTTCTCGGCATTCCTCGTTCCTTTGCCCAACGTCCGTTTCCGTCCAGAATGATCGCGATATGATTGGTACGTTCATAAATCTCCTCCATACAGAAAGAGAGCTTCTTCAAAGAAGCCCTCTCTATCCTCGTATTTCTTACAATTATACAGTCAGAATCTCTTTAGACTTGTTCTCGATCGCCTTGTCAACTTCCTTGATGTACTTATCTGTAAGTTTCTGGATCTGATCCTCAAGCTCTTTGATCTCATCCTCAGAAACATCCTGTTTTGCAAGTTTCTTAAATGCATCGTTGGCATCACGACGGATATTTCTTACTGCAACCTTGGCACCCTCGCCTTTTTTCTTAACGTCCTTCACCAGCTCTTTACGACGCTCCTCGGTAAGCTCCGGGAAAACAAGACGGATCATTTTTCCATCGTTGCTCGGGTTTAATCCCAGATCAGAGCAAAGGATCGCTTTCTCGATCGCTTTGATCATGCTGGATTCCCACGGCTGGATCTGGATCATACGTGCCTCCGGTACAGAAATGTTTGCAACCTGCTGGAGCGGAGTCGGTGCTCCATAATAATCTACGGTAAGTTTGTCAAGAATATGCGGGTTTGCACGGCCGGCTCTGATGGTTGTCAGCTCACTCTCCAAAGCATTCAGTGTTTTTCCCATTTTTGTTTCGTATACCTGAATTCTCTCATCCATTTCACATATCTCCCTGTATGGTTTTTTTATTATTCCCTTTTGATCACACGGTTACCTTTGTTCCGGAGAACTTGCCATGTACGGTATTGACGATGCTGTCCTTTTCATCAAGACCGAATACCAGCATCGGCATCTTCTGCTCCATACACATGATGGAAGCGGTAAGATCCATAGCTGCCAGCTTCTTTGCAACTACTTCATCGATGGAAATCTCATCATACTTCTTGGCATCCGGATTTACCTTCGGATCACTGTCATAGATTCCGTCAACAGCCTTGGCAAGAAGAATGGCATCTGCGCCGATCTCAACAGCACGAAGTACAGTAGCTGTATCTGTAGAGAAATACGGATGGCCGGTACCACCTGCAAAGAATACAACCTTTCCTTCTGCGAAGCTCTCTTCTACAGCATCCTTGGAATAAAGTGTGGTAAATGCACCACATACAAACGGGGTAAACACCTCTGTCTTAAGTCCCACATATCTGCAGATGTCAGACACATAGATACAGTTCATGATAGTAGCAAGCATGCCGATCTGATCCGCCTTGCTTCTGTCCATGGCTCCGCTGGTACGTCCTCTCCAGAAGTTTCCACCTCCGATCACGATACCAACCTGAAGTCCTTCATCCACAATCGTCTTGATCTGTTTGGCAACCTCTGTAACAGTTGCTTCATCAAAGCCTCTCTTCTGCTCTCCTGCAAGAGCCTCTCCGCTTAATTTCAGTAACACTCTTTTCATATGTTTATTCTCCTTTACCATACGCCGGATACAACTTCATTGCCGTCATTGTCAAAAGTTGTGGATACCGTAAACGTATCATAATAATAATAACCTGTCTTACCGGACTCCGGCTCGTCCTCATAATCACTGCCATTTGGGCTGCCGCATGCATTCTCAAGCTCAGACATGGACTGACCGATATATCTTGCTGCTACAGATGCCGGATCATCCTCGCCGGATGGTGCTTCCGTAGGATCCGCATCGGAAGAATCAGAGGAAGCTGGTGCAGATGTTGGATCCGGTGTGGATGTGGAGTCCGAACTGCCGGACGAACTGCTGTCTGTACTGTCTCCATTATCATCAGAACTCTCCGGAGTCGGAGTCACAGCCGTACTGTCTGAAGAATCTGTACTGTCACTGTCACTTTCACTGTCATCCTCAATGCCAAGCCTTGCCTTTACATCCTTCAGGGTAGACACCTCCTTGGTGTTTCCGCTCGCCAGATATGTAGCATATGGGATTCCGTCTTCACCCTCACCATCCATACAAAGACTCAGCTGTGAGATCGTCAGAAGCGGCAGCTGGCGGAAGAAACATTCATTCTGCTCTTCGTCAGAAAATGTGATCCTTACATCAAAGCTTGTTGCTGTATCTCCGTTATCGTCCTTCTGGCTCTTCTCCATATAATAAACAGCCTTGTCGTTGGAAGCCAGTGTGAATTTACCATTTACAAGATCGCTTCCCCAGGTCTCATCACTGTCATCGCCATCATCTCTGGTAGGACGGACATAAATTGCAGAAATCGTGGAATTCATCTTATTGGTAAATACAATACTGGTAGTGGTCTCACTCTTGGTTCCCATTACGTTCTTGATATTTGCTGTTTCATCCGTAGAGGTCTGCATCTCCACCACATCCGTTTTCGCAGCTTCCGTTACCGTCGGGGTTGCCGTTGCCTCCACCTTCTGCTCCGGTGCCACAGAGTTCTTCTTTCCGCAACCGGCTGCAAGCATGCTCGCTGCAAGAATTCCGGCAAGAATCAAATAACGTTTTTTCATTATATCTCCTCCATATAAAATGGTCCTATTCGCTGTCAGGTTTTCCTTTTCTATTATTACAGAGTATCACTTTCTTGTCAACCTGACCGTTCTGAATTTCACAGAATCTTTAGATATTTTAAACTATGTCAAAAATTGGAACAGCTGAGGTCAGAACCCGTTTTCCCTTCGCTGTCTGCGCATATCACGGCGCATTTTCGCAGCTTCATTCCGGCTTTTTCCGCTTCTGTGGTAATGATCAGTTCCGGCACCTGGATCGGTTTCTGGTCTTCATCTACAGCCACCATCACAAAAAATGCCCGGTTTACAGTATGACGCATGCCATCCGGCTGTTCCACATACGTATCGATCTCGACCTCCATGGAAGTTCTTCCCACATAAGTCACATATCCCTTAAGTACTACGATCTCTCCCTCATAGATCGCATGCTTGAACTGAAGATTGTCCACTGCCGCAGTTACCACCCGATATGTCTCCGCATGACGCATAGCTACCACTCCGGCAACCTCATCCAGCCACTGCATCAGTGCTCCGCCAAAAAGTCTTCCGCCTCCGTTCAGATGCTGCTGCATGATCAGATGAACCTGCTCCGTCATCGATGCTTCTACCGTTTTTTTACGTCTTTCCTGTACCTCTGTCATTTCTCATTCCCCGCATTTTATCATACTTTTACTTTTTCAGTTGAAACCAGCCGATCAATAAAGATTTTTTACTTTAAAGTCTCGCTCCGCTTCTCTTCTCTGATCCTTCTTTGCAATATCCTGGCGCTTGTCATAAAGCTTTTTACCACGTGCCATGCCAATCTCTATTTTTACCAGGCTGTCCTTGAAATAAACCTTCAGTGGTACCAAAGTCAATCCTTTTTCCTTTAATTTAGCTTCGATCTTATTGATCTCGTAGCGATGCAGCAAAAGCTTACGCACACGAAGAGGATCTTTGTTAAAAATGTTTCCTTTCTCATAAGGAGTGATATGCATTCCATATACATAAACTTCTCCGTTTTCCACACGGACAAAGGCCTCCTTGATGCTGCATTTACCGGAACGTAAGGATTTCACCTCGGTTCCTGCAAGTGCGATCCCGGCCTCATAAGTATCCTCGATAAAATAATCATGAAAAGCCTTTTTATTATTTGCGATCAGTTTCATTCCTGTTTTTTTTGCCATTTCGCGCTCCCTCAGTCTTCCTCAGCCAGGACAAAATCCACGGTTTTCAGCATTTTATCCGCATCTGCCACACGGACACGGACCTTCTGCCAAGACGGAAGATCTTTCCTGTCATGTCTCCCCGCAGTTCATATGCATCCTGGTCAAATACATAATAGTCATCTCGTAATGTATTGATATGGATCAGTCCTTCCACGGTATTCGGAAGCTCCACATAAAGTCCCCATCCTGTAACGCCGGAGATGATCCCCTCATACTCCTCTCCGAGATGATAGGACATATACTCTGCTTTCTTCAGCTTATCGGATTCTCTTTCTGCTTCGTCTGCACGCCGTTCGCACACACTGGACTGGCGTGCTACTTCATCCAGGATCTCCTTGTAATGCTCGGTACGTCCTTCCCTTACCAGTCTGCCTCTCAGACGGTCATGATGATCCTGTGGATCTGAAGATCCGGATATCTTCGGATCGGAGAAGTAAAGTGGCAGTAATACTTCGCTGCAAGTCCGAAATGTCCGCTGCATTCCGTAGTATATTTTGCCTGTTTCATGGTACGCAAGGTCAGGCGGCTGATCTGTGCCTCATTGGGCATTCCCTCAATACTTTCCAGGATCTCCTGGATCTCACCAGGCGTGATCTCCTGTCCGGATTTCTGTATGTTGACTCCTTCATTATGAAGAAGCATCAAAAGACTTTCAATCTTTTCCGGATCCGGATTTTCATGCGTTCTGTATACAAAGGGATAATCTCCGGTGCAGTATTCCTGTGCCACAGTTTCATTGGCAAGAAGCATAAAATCCTCAATGATCCTGGTTGCCACATTGGCCTCATAGGGCTGCACATCAATAGCTCTTCCTGCCGCATTCAGGATGATCTTACTCTCCGGAAAATCAAAATCAATGGAACCTCTTGTATGCCGACGGTACGCAGGATCCCGGAAAGCTCTTTCATCAAGAAAAACATGGGGATCAGAGCTTCATAGCGTTTCTTCGCCACCTCATCAGTATCTTCCAGAATATTTTTCACATCTGTGTAACACATACGCTCATCTACACGGATCACGGTTTCTGCGATCTTATGGGAAATCACCTTTCCTTTTTCATTAACATCCATCAGACAGCTTAAGGTCAGACGGTCCTGTCCCTGGTTCAGAGAACAGATACCGTTGGAAAGCCGCTCCGGGAGCATGGGAATGACACGGTCTGCAAGATAGACGGAGGTTCCGCGCTTCAGTGCCTCTCTGTCAAGGGCACTGCCGCCCTGAACATAGTTGCTCACGTCTGCGATGTGCACACCCAGATGGTAGATTCCATCATCTTTGTCAGGGAAATGGCATCATCCAGATCCTTTGCATCCTCACCGTCAATGGTGACTGTAACAAGATTTCTGAGATCCAGTCTTCCATCCAGATCCGCTTCCTGTACATGATCCGGCACACGGTCAGCCTGACGAAGTACTTTGTCAGGAAATACACTTGGTATGTTAAAGCTCTTCACAATAGCAAGGATATCTGTTCCAGGTGAACGTAAGTTTCCCAGCACCTCCGTGATCTTTCCTTCCGGCTTCCGGTTTCTGGAGCCGTAATCTGTGATTTCTGCAACTACCTTGTCTCCGTCCTTTGCTCCCATGGAGTTTTTTCTGGAAATAAAGATATCTTTGGAAAATTTGGGGTTATCACTAATCACAAAGCCATAATCACGGCTGCTCTGGTATGTTCCCACGATTGAAGGCATTCCCCTTTCCAGAACCTTCAGCACAACGCCTTCCTGACGTTTTCCCTCTTTATGTCCGTTCCGTACAAGGATCTGCACCTTATCCTGATGCATGGCGCTTCCCGTGTCATTTTCCGGAATAAAAATATCCTGTTCCTGACCCTCCACTTCCACAAAGCCAAAGCCCTTGTAATGGCCAATAAAAGTTCCCTCCATGATGGTTCCGTCCTTCTCGGAGAAACGATATTCCTCATGATTCTTCTCTCTGCATTCTCTTCCCTTACGGCCACGCTCCGGCTTTTCTGCTTCAGAGCTTCTTTATTCTTTCGTCTGTCTCTGCGCTTGCCGGAAACCTTGCTGTATCTTCCTTTATTATCTACTTCAGCCTTGCCCTGGGCGCAAAGCTCGTCCAGCACGTCAAAAAGCTCTTTTTTCTCACTCTTATCCAGCTGAAGAAGAGATGCGATCTCACGCAGGCGCATGGGCTTATACAGCGGATCTCCCAGAAGCTCCATTATAAACTTTTTTCTTTTTTCAAAATTTTTCGATCTTTTCACATTTTCTCCTGTTTCATATTTATATTTCATTTTTACCCTGTTATCATTCCGGAGGAAGGCTCACCCGTGCCCCTGTATCAACGCAAAAACACTCCTGCTGATTAACAAAAGAAGTCCCCATCCGAGTTTCTTCTGCATGCTAACGCAGCAAGAGTGTTACCAACTTCTGTTCTGCCCCTGGCAGATCAGATAATGTTCAGTACGATTGACAGTACAAAGAAAATAACTCCCATGATAATGGTACCTCTTACAAGACCACCTTCCATGGAACGGCCCTTATTCTTACCCCAGTAAGTATCAGCTACTCCGGCGATAGAGCCAAGACCCTGCTGCTTGCCCTCCTGCATCAGTACGACAACAGTCAGAGCGATACAATCTATTGCATAAATTACAGTCAGAATAATCTTCAAAATGTTCACGCGGTTACACCTCCTAATCAACTAGAGGTTATTTTACCATAGCTAAACCGGGATTTCAACCATTTTCCGTTTATTTTATGCAGGGCTTTTTCTGAGATTTTTTTGCAAAAGGATCTTTATATCTTCCAAGAGCTCCGAGCTGTTCGTGGATCCGCAGAAGCTGGTTATACTTGGCGTTCCGGTCCGAACGGCAGGGTGCGCCTGTTTTGATCTGTCCCGCCCCACAGGCAACTGCAAGATCTGCGATAAAGGAATCCTCTGTTTCCCCGGACCTGTGAGAGATCACTGCACGATACCCGGCATGCTGAGCCATCTCCACCGCATCCAGAGTTTCCGTGAGAGTTCCGATCTGGTTTACTTTAATAAGGATAGCATTGGCAACATCAAGTCCGATGCCACAGTGTAGCCGTTTGATATTGGTGACAAACAGATCGTCGCCTACCAGCTGGATCTTTTTCCCCAGGTGTTCCGTCAGATATTTCCAGCCTTCCCAGTCATCCTCCCAGAGACCATCTTCAATGGAAACAATGGGAAATTTTTCCACCAGTTTTTCATAATACTCTGTCATCTCACCGGCATCCCGGTAGATCTTTTCTCCTTTCATGCGGCTCTCCCCAGGGAAAAAGTATACGCCCTTTTCCTCATCATAAAGCTCGCTGGAGGCTGCATCAATGGCAATGGTGATCTCTTCTCCTGACTTATATCCTGCTTTTTCTATGGCATGAACGATCAGGGTAAGCACTTCCTCCGAATCAGAAAGATCCGGAGCAAAGCCGCCTTCATCTCCAACCGCTGTGGAGAGTCCTTTTTCCCGGAGAAGAAGCTTTAAGTGCTGGTAGACTTCCACACACATGCGGATACCCTTTTCCAGACAGCAAGCTCCTGTTGGCATGATCATAAACTCCTGAAGATCTACCGTATTGTCCGCATGCTTTCCCCCGTTTAAAATATTCATCATCGGCACAGGGAGCTGCAGGGTATGACAGCCGCCCAGATACTGATAAAGAGGAAGCCGAAGGGCCCCGGCTGCTGCACGGGCTGCTGCCAGAGATACTGCCAGCGTGGCATTGGCTCCTGCGCTGCTTTTGTTCTCCGTTCCGTCGGTTTCGATCAGAAGATGATCGATCCATGCCTGGTTCAGGGCATTCTCTCCGATAATGGCATCTGCCAGACGTGTATTGATATTTTCCACTGCTTTTTTCACACTCTGGCCCAGATATTCCTCCCGGTTTCCGTCCCGCAGCTCCACAGCCTCAAATTTACCTGTGGATGCTCCGGACGGCACCATGGCTCTTCCTGTGTATCCGTTAATCCCCACGATTCCTTCACCCACAGTCACTTCCGCTTCCACCGTAGGATTCCCCCTGGAATCAAGGACCTGTCTTGCATGAACTTTTCGAACAGGCAGATAACGTAGCATAAGTTTTTCCCTCCTTGAAAATAATAATACTGTTTATGATCTCCTGCACTTTCTGATTTTTTTCTTATGTTTATGAGGGTAGCTTGTCCGAAAAGGGTTGGGTCTATACGTGTTCTGTTGATAAGGACGAGGATATTACACTAATTTACGTATACGGTAAATGCTTACTATAAAAAGCACAGGACAAAGTCAGTACCACCAGCTTTGCTGGTGGTACTGACTTAGGTTGTTGTGTCCATATTTACTTTTCAAAACCACCTCTTACGATGGTTTATTTGTCATGCCCTTTATTCTTTGGCTGTCCTCTACTTATTTGTTTCAAACTTCTTCTCTTATTTCTATTAACTCACTTATGCAGCGTTTGAATTTTCCGAAAAACACCTACATTATAAATTCCCGTATCAAAAGTTTCTATTTTATTACCATTGCTATCAAACAAAGTACATTCTGTATAATTTCCATACTCATCCTTCTGTCTGTCAGCAGTAATATATGCACCATCTTCAGATATTTCACAACTATCATAGCTACATGGGACTATTAATTCTCCATTCGAACCAAGCATTCCGTAATTTGCCCCATCATAAACTCCCACTATATCCGGCACTGTATATGAAAGCATATATTTCTGATATTCTGTGTTAACTACCTCGCCTGACTTTAAGATCAACATACCATGTTTTTTCTCTTCGTTATTGCCAGCAATATACTTCTCATTTACTTCATGATTATCATGAGTTTCTGAAAACAGATATTCACCATTTGAATCAATAACATTCCAGTTCTCATTAATCCCTACTTCATAAAGATTTGAATCCATCTGCCAACACTCATCTGCATTTGTAAGAAAACGCTCATTTCCATAAATGTCTACTATAAAAACAGCATTATCTTTCATTGCATAGGTCTCATTATCATACGAAAAATTCCCTAATTCATCATATTGACATGGTACTTCCAGATTACCTTCCAAATCTATAGCGCCATAATATCCTTCAGAATTTTCAACAACTAAACGATTCATTCCACATTGTGAATTTATATCATAATATTCCATTGGCACAATAGTTTCTCCATATTCATTTATAATCTCAGCACCATGCCCTTCCTGAAAATCATACTCTGCTATCAGCAGATACTCTCCATTTACTTTCACTAAATTATCAGTAGAATCCTCCCACACTTTATAAATATCTGAATATTCTGCTTCACAAATCCACTCGTAATTTTCATCTATAATTCCATACATTCCCGTTTCAGACTCACAAGCAATAAAATATCCAGAATCACCTATATTATATATACTGCTATACTCTGGAGACATCATAATGTTTCCATTCTTATCCATAACTCCTGAATATTGCTCATCATAATCAAATGGATACGGAAGTCTGGTTATAGTTCTATATCCATAATTATCACAAGTAGAACCAATTGAACTGTTAATATAGCTATAGTCTAAAGGAATAATCTCTTCTCCCTCTGTATTTACCAATCCATAAATCGTATAATATTCACTTGCATCTGAATCTGTCTGCATTCCAACTACCGCATATCCATCCTGATCAAATTCATATGCTGAATCATATTTACATTCAATAACTACATCTCCATCTGTGTTATATAGCCCCACTTTCCTTCATTATTCATAAAAGGAGCCACATATACACCAGAACTCTTCTTTTCAGCAGATATGTCTTTATCCACTTGTCTATTTTCTTCTTTCTGTGCTATTGCTTCACCTTGATCTTTCCCAGAGTTTTTATCTTTAAAAAGCATAAATACTCCGGCCAGACATGCACAAATAACTGATATAAGTATTACGATTGCTATTATTCTTCCCAGATCATTTTTCTTTTTCTCTGATATCACCGGCAACTCTGCTCTGCACCATGTACAAAATCTTGCCTCATCTATATTTTCTTTCCCACACTTCGGACATTTCTTCATACGCACCTCTCTATCTCAGTTTACTCTTTTTCCACATTGTCCACAGAATTGCATTCCTTTTACTACTGCTCCACAATACGGCAGAATTGATTTATCTGCGTTTTTTTGTCTTGTGAAATTTCAGATTTATCTTCTGTTTTTTTGTCTTGAGATTTACCTATTGTTGGAATTTCTTTCTCCATATTAACTTGTGCTTTTTCCACAAATATCGGATTATTCCCACAAGAAGACATCTGCAGACTATTTCGACTCTTTTCTTTTAAATCCAACAACTTTTCACATTCATTGTTTAATACATTGACTTCAGATTCTAACATATGTATATTTTTTTCTAACTCTCTGCATCTTTCTCTATATTCTGTATCATTCATACTACTTATCCCTTCTTTCCTTTCCGCAAAGCGGGCATTTATTATTTTTATTGGAATACACCTGTCCACAGCAGCACTGATGGTTTTTCCCGATATTTTTTTCCATACACATCACCATATTCGAATTCGCGAATCTTGCACTACGCAGTTCATCAACAGAATAATCACTGTATGCTGAAAAGCCACTTCCTTTTTCCACATGTTTCTTCTGACTTTTATATATGTTATAAACTAAAAATGTTTACTCTTGCACTTGCAATGCCATCCAGATCATATCCCGCATCCTGCAATTGGAATCTTGCGAAATTTTGTCCTTTTTTCTCAAATAGTGCATTTTGGACAAACGTATTAACAGTGCCATCGTATCTTACTAACTGAATATCTACTATAAATTCCTCAATACCTGCCCATTCAAATTCCGCATACGTCAATTCAAGTATTAATTTATCATTTTCTTTTCTGATTTTAAGAGTTTTCATTCGAACCGGCAGAACTGGATCATAATTCATCACTTCAAATTCGAAGTTTGATTTATTCTTTGTCTCTGCTTCTGTATCACTTTTATAAAATACAATCACACAAATCAAAGCGATTCCTGCAAGCAACATCAGCCAAACGCCAACCTGCGTATTAATTGAAATCCATCTCCAGTCATCTTCTTCCATACTAATTTTATACAATAAGATAGCCACTGATACTACAATTCCGCTGATACCTGCTATCGTTCCACTTACCTCAGATTCCCTTTTTTGTAAGACCTGTGCTATAAAATAGCCATTAATAAACAGCATTACAAAACCAAACATAATAATAAATACAAATACTCTTAACACTTCTGGTGTTGAGTTCGTCCAATCTTCAAATTTTGAAATATCGTTCAATAGATCAAAAATACCTGCGCAACTTATTGTTTGACCTTGAAACAGATCCGCATAATATAAACTCACCCATGGCATGAATCCTGAAATAAATTCCAAAACAGCAATACATGCTGCTATATACCATTTGACGTCCATTTTAGAATTCTCAATTTTTATAACTGGCATATTCGGTGCCGTTTTATTTCGTTCACAACTCGGAATCTCTTTTTGTATAATCTTGCTGTAATTATCAATTTTCAGTCCCAAACTCTTTTTCTTTTTTAATAAATTTTCTTTTTGATATTCCAGATGTTTTTGTTTTTGTAATTTTTTATTTATATCAGTTTGATATTTCTTTTGAGTATCATCATCTAACCCATATATAGCTGATTCTCTACTTTCACTCTTCACATTCTCATTTATAATGTTTCCACAGAACGGACAAAACGAACCACCTTGAGACACTTCTTTTCCACATTGTGAACACCTTTTAACTTTTGTCATTTTCTCTTCCCCTTTATCATTTATTTAAAAATCTCTCAACTACATAGTGTCTGCTGATTAAGCAGCTATCTGTAACTTCCAACTCTTATATCTGTTCCGGTCATACCAGAATCGGAACAGATGCAAAAGAGCACAAAGTATTCGCCTCTGAATCCTGAACAGATTCGTCA
>ENA-OQLB01000611-OQLB01000611.1-human-gut-metagenome-genome-assembly--contig:-NODE-611-length-19261-cov-1.873053_pt1 | contig 19261 bp, 30 predicted proteins | sample MGYA00242656_ERZ504813 | MGnify/ENA primary metagenome ERZ504813 (study PRJEB26092, sample SAMD00036388) | human gut metagenome | host: Homo sapiens | study: EMG produced TPA metagenomics assembly of... | reverse complement strand
CAACTGCCTATATCCTTTAAAAGCATAAAATCCATATTTTCTTTCTGCCTCTCGATATGGCTGTTCTTCCAAACTTAAAATTGCTTTTTCAAGTTTTTCTGCCAGTGCAATTGCATTATCAGCATAATTACTAACAAGAAGTGCCTGCTCGTATATCTTATCAATATCTCTATATGCCTGTGGAAACATTTTTACGGTATATTTATCCCAAATGTTTCTCCTGAGTTCTCCCAATGCCTCACGTGCATCTAATAATTCTGCACCTTCTGCGACTTCCCGTTCTGCTTTAAAAATTGCCTTATCAATCTGATTTGTGCTGAGTAATTCTTCATAAGTTTCCATACTCATAACTACTAAATCTCCATAACCATTTTTTGTAATAAATACTGGTTGCTATTGTTTGTGACATATTTCAGATATTTCATTTGTATTTCTTAAACCTGATGGAGTAGATCACTAACTTCTTTCTTCATTTTCCAAAACCTTCTGCTGATATCTCATGTCTGCCACCGTGTACACTGTGACGAAAGCCTTCGGATCAAGATTATTGATATAATTCATGAGTTTCTGATACTCATTTTTATCTACGATCGTAATGATCTCGTGTCTTTTATCTAAATTGTACGCTCCGATGGCATCATAAATGGTTGCTCCACTATGAAGCTCATGCAGAATAAAATTCCGAAGTTCTTCTTCATACTTTGTAATAATACATACTCTTCGTTTCAGATTCTGCCCGAAGATAAAATGGTCTACCACCATCCCATTAAAATAAGTACCAAGAACGCTTAAAACCACCGTCTTCTTATCATATACAAGTGCTGCCGAAAGCGCCACACACATACCGGCTAAAGACATGGCTTTCCCCAATTCGATGTGCAGATATTTATTCATGATCTTAGCCACAATATCAAGTCCGCCGGAAGAAGCATTCATATTAAAGAGAATACTGAGTCCTACACTGACTACCAGAACATAACAGAGGACATCCAGTTCCTGGGTTTTTGTCAGGGAACCGATATTCGGGAAAATCCGTTCAAAAATACCGATAAATACCGGCAGTAAGATACTGGTATACACGGTTTTCGTACCAAATTCCCGTCCACATGTTATGAATCCGATGATCAAAAGAACAACATTCAGGACCATCGTGATCACTGAAAGCGGTAAAGGTATAAAATTCGTAAGAATAATTCCAAGACCGGAAATACTGCTGACCGATGCATGGCTCGGCACCAGAAAGAAATAAACCGCTGCAGCGATAATTGCCACTGCAGCGGTAAGTGTAAATAGTTCCCATGCAACTTCTTTGCAATTGATTTGTTTTTCATCCCCAAACCTACCCTATCATGACATTTTTATAGAACTGCTATTTTACTTCTCTGCTCGGAAGGACTTGCAGTGCTATATATACAAGTATAGCGTATGCACAAAAAAAATTGATAGTATTTTTTAATTTATGTAAATTTTTATTGTAAATTTTGTTGAATCCTGCTGTTACTGTTCACTCCCGTGTCAATCACTACGCTGATTGGCACGGAGGATGCACGTTTTATCTTGAACGGCATCTCGCCCATCGCCAAAGGCGATTTAAAATGGCGAGATGCGTTGCTGGTCACAGGTACTGTGAACAGTAACATCCTGTCTTTTGAATCTTATTCAGCAATTGCATTCCCGGTGTACAACTGATAATATTTTCCCTTTTCTGAAATCAGTTGGTCATGGGTACCTCTTTCGATAATGCGTCCCTGTTCCAGAACCATGATACAGTCGGAATTCCGAACCGTAGACAGACGGTGTGCGATCACAAACGTAGTACGTCCATGCATCAGTCTGTCCATGCTTTCCTGAATAATACGTTCAGTACGCGTATCAATAGAGCTTGTAGCCTCATCCAGGATCAGTACCGGCGGATCTGCAACTGCTGCTCTGGCAATTGCAAGAAGCTGTCTCTGTCCCTGGCTTAAGTTTGCTCCATCCCCGGTGATGACCGTATCATATCCTTCCGGAAGTCTGCGGATAAATCCATCTGCATTTGCCAATTCTGCTGCTGCAAAAATTTCTTCATCTGTTGCATCCAGTTTTCCAAAACGGATATTGTCTTTTACCGTTCCTGTGAACAGATGTGTATCCTGCAGTACAATTCCAAGGGAACGTCGCAGATCCGCTTTCCGAATCTTGTTTATATTAATTCCATCGTAGCGGATTTTTCCATCCTGAATATCATAAAACCGGTTGATCAGATTTGTAATAGTTGTTTTTCCTGCTCCTGTCGAACCTACAAAGGCAATTTTCTGTCCTGGCTCTGCATACAATTTCACATCATGAAGCACGATCTTGTCATTATTGTACCCGAAATCCACACCATCAAATACTACATTTCCCTTAAGCTCAATATAATCTACCGAACCATCTGCCTGATGTGTATGCTTCCATGCCCAGCATCGGGTATGTTCCTTACATTCTATAAGTTTTCCATTTTCTTTTTTCACATTGACCAGAGTCACATACCCGTCATCTACTTCCACTTTCTCATCCAGAAGGGTAAAGATACGCTCTGCTCCTGCAAGTGCCATTACAATAGCATTCATCTGCTGGCTGACCTGGTTGATCGGCATACTGAAGCTTTTATTGAATGTCAGAAAGCTTGCCAGTGCACCCAGTGTAAATCCTCCCACACCATTCAGCGCAAGGGCACCTCCGACAATCGCACAGACTACATAACTGATATTTCCGATCTGCGCATTCAAAGGTCCGAGGTAGTTTGCATAGGTATTCGCACGGTCTGCGCTTACAAAAAGTGCCTCATTCAGCTCTTTAAATTCTGCCTTACTTCTTCCTCATGGCAGAAGACCTTGACAACCTTCTGTCCATTCATCATTTCTTCAATATAACCATTGACTTTTCCAAGATTTTTCTGCTGTTCCAGGAAATATTTCCCGCTCTGTCCGGCGGCTTTCTTGGTACCAAATATCATAATTGCAACCATGATCATCGTCACAACCGTAAGTGGAATATTTAAGATCAACATACTGACAAATACACTGATGATCGTAAATCCGCTGTTGATGATCTGCGGAATACTCTGGCTGACCATCTGCCGCAGGGTATCGATATCGTTCGTGTAAATTGACATGATATCACCATGTGCATGGGTATCAAAATATTTGATTGGCAGCTTTTCCATATGTTCAAACAGCTCATTACGCATATTCATCATCATTCCCTGTGTCACATTGATCATGATACGGTTATATGCGTAAGTCGCAACGATTCCGATTCCGTAAAATACCGCAACCCTTTCAATTGCATGTGCAAGCGGTGAAAAGTTCGGTGTACCGTCAGACAGCAAGAACGGTGTAATATATTTGTCGATCAGATCTCTTGTAAACATCGTTCCCTGCACATTTGCGATAACTCCTACAAATATAAGGATAAATACTGCAATACAATGAACTTTATAATCACGGAAAATGTAGTTTATCAGACGCATCAAAAGTTTCCCCGGATATTTCACTTTATTCTGTGGTCTTCCCATCGGTCTTGGCATTATGCTTCACCTCCGTTTTCATCAAAATCTCCTCCGCCCTGAGTCTGCGATTCGTATACTTCGCGGTAAATTTCATCGGTCTTCAGCAATTCTTCGTGTGTACCAAATCCATGAACCTGCCCTTCATCCATAACGATGATACGGTCTGCATCCTGCACACTGGATACACGCTGTGCAATGATCAGCTTTGTTGTATCCGGGATTTCTTCACGGAATGCACGGCGGATCTTCGCATCTGTAGCAGTATCTACCGCACTGGTACTGTCATCCAGGATCAGGATCTTCGGTTTCTTAAGCAGTGCTCTTGCAATACACAGTCTCTGCTTCTGACCACCGGATACGTTATTTCCTCCCTGCTCAATGTGGGTATTATATTTATCCGGGAAACGCTCAATGAATTCATCTGCACATGCAAGCCGACATGCTTCCATACATTCTTCGTCGGTCGCCTCTTTGTTTCCCCAGCGCAGGTTATCCAGAATACTTCCGGTAAACAGTACATTTTTCTGCAATACAACAGATACCTGGTTTCTCAGTACTTCCAGATCATAATCCTTAACATTCTTTCCGCCAACCAGGATTTCTCCGCCTGTCACGTCATACAGACGACTGATCAGATTCACCAGACTCGTCTTCGCACTTCCGGTTCCTCCAATAATGCCAATCGTCTCACCGGAATGGATGTCCAGATTGATATTCTTCAGGACTTTCTCTGCACTGTCTTTTTTGTAAGCAAAATCTACATTCTTAAATGAAATACTTCCATCTTCCACTTCATAAAGCGGATGTTCCGGATTATGGATATCGCTGGTTTCACCCAGTACTTCTGCTATACGCCGCATACTTGCCATACTCATGGAAATCATGACAAATACCATAGACAGCATCATCAGACTCATCAGAATGTTCATACAGTATGCAAGAAGACTCATCAACTCTCCTGTTGTCAACGATTTCACTACGATCATCTTTGCACCAAACCAGCTGATCAGGATGATGCAGGTATAAACAGTGAACATCATGATCGGTGAGTTCCATATAACATTTTTCTCTGCTCTTACAAAAATATCGTAAATATTCTTACTTGCATACTGAAATTTACTTGTTTCCTGTTCTTCTCTTACATATGCTTTTACTACACGGATCGCAGATACATTTTCCTGAACGGATGCATTTAAAGCATCATATTTTGGAAATGCCTGCTGGAAATAAGCCGTTGCATGACGAATGATAAAGAAGAGAATCACTCCCAGGATCACAACTGCCACAAGGTAAATACTTGCCAGTCTGGCATTGATCATAAATGCCATCACCATTGCACAGATCATACTTGCCGGTGCTCTCATCATCATACGCAGCATCATCTGGTACGCATTCTGCACATTGGTCACATCTGTTGTCAGACGTGTAACCAGACCTGCTGTACTGAAATGATCAATATTTGCAAACGAATAGGTCTGGATCTGATCGAACATCTTATTTCTCAAATTCTTCGCGAACCCGGTCGAAGCCTTTGCTCCGTATCGTCCTCCTGCCATTCCGGCAAGCAGGCCACAAAATGCAGCCACGATCATAATTCCACCAACTTTGTAAATATGGTGAATATCTCCGGTATTGACACCCTTATCGATAATAGATGCCATCAGAAATGGAATCAATGTCTCAAACAATACTTCCAGAATCATAAAAAACGGTGTTGCGATCGATGCCGCTTTATATTCTTTTACTTCTTTTAATAAAGTACGAATCATGAATTCTCTCCTTTCATTTTTTCCATATTGTAATAAACTTTATCGATCACATGCATAAATGCATGTAATTCTTCTTCTGTAATGCCTTCTTCCAACTGCGCATCCATTTTCTGAAAAATTTCTCCCAGTTTTTCATGGTTTTCCCGTCCTTTTTCTGTCAGCATTACTTTTTTCAGACGCGCATCATTTGCAACCGATGCACGGCAGATGTACCTTTTTTCTCCAGAGTCTGGATAATATTTGTTACCGCTGAACGGCAGATACCAAAATACTTTTCTATATCTTTCTGATAAATTTCCTTATCCTGATGTTCATATAGATAACGTAAGATCCAGCCATGCATCAGGGCAATCTCATCCAGTCCTTCTTCTTTTACACGCATTTCCAGCAGTTTGAAATCGAACGGTCTATCCGGTGCACCTGATGTCTACGTGGATTCGCTCTTCACATCCTTCACACAAATGACTTTCCTCCTTCCACTTTTTGCTTCTTCAAAAAAAGAAAACTGTTCACGAATAAATTGTTCATTCGTAAACAGTTTAATCTTAAACAAGTTTATCACAGATATTTCCCTGCTGTCAACCTGCTATTTACTATTTTCCATCCAATCAAAAAGCTCACAGTTTTTTGCGATCAAAACCGCTGAAACCGGCATTATCATTGTGCAGGAAATTGCTCCAAAAATCATGGAAATACAGTTCTGAAAAAGAATTTTGGAGTTGAGCAACAGCTCAATGGAGTAATTCTGCATTCTCAAATACGCGAATAACAACAGCGATTCTCCCAGATATGCAAACAATAACGTATTAACCGTTGTTCCGATCACATCTTTTCCAATCTTCATTCCACTTTGAACCAGTTTGTTCATTTTGATATCCGGCTTATGACATTTCACCTCATATACGGAAGTTGTTACTGTCAGTGCCATATCGATCACAGCTCCTAATGTGCTGAGTACAATTACGGCTGTTGCAACCTTGGGCATACTGATATCCAGGTTCATATTATAATAGAAAACATCTTCTCCGGCTGCTGGATCTCATTCAAGCCTCCCGCCCCACTTTTCCATACGACCAGATAAATAAATGCAAATAACACACACATTGTAATTGCAACCGCAAGAAATGCACTCCAGGTTTTAATATTCGTCCCATTTTGATAAAACAAAGTGATACAGGAAATTAAAATTCCTGCACCGGCAGTAACCAAAAACACGGGTGCTCCGACGGCATAAAGCCAGATTGCAAGACTCAGGCACAAAATATTTCCAGCCAGAGCGATCAGAGACATGGCGCCTCTGTCCCCTCCAACAAGCACTATTACTATCATTAGAATCAGTCCCAATATGATCAACATCTTTTTTCCCTCTTTTTCACAGATAGTTTCATCATAACTGCTGTTATGAAAATAGACACTGGGATCGCCAGTACAATTCCGATACTTTCTACAAAGAAACGGCATAATTCACATGGAATATGCAATTTTACAATGGTAACAAAACGCACCTCATTGTTCATCCGGATCAAACATGTAGGGATCAGACCGCAGCCAAACACAAACAACAGCACATTGATCATTGTTCCCATAATGTCATATCCGATCTCTCTGCCCGAACGGAAAAGTTCCACAAATTTTACTTCCGGTTTCTGCTCAACAATCTCGCTTAAAGCCACCGATATGGCAACCGCCACATCCATGATGGCACCGAGTCCTGACAACAGGATCTCTGCATGGAAAATTTCATCCGGATTATCAATACTGCCCAGATATTCCATCGTCGAATAATCCAGTTCTTCCATATGCTGCATAACAAGATCAAATATCCCCATGATCATAAGCAGGACACATAGTGTTGTCAATAGTGCGGCAAAAGTTTCCTGTGGATTCCATTTAATCCAACAAGCGTTACCACTGCGAAAAAAAGAATCAGTCTGCTACATACACTCAGAATTTCCGATGTGTCATCCGCCGTCCAGAAACCGATCACAAAAATCAGAATATTCAACATTGCTGTTATGATCGTCAAACCGCCCTGCCGTCCGGCAATCCCAAGGAGCAGAAGTGCAAGGAAGCCAAGCATAACAACCAGCATCGTATCCCGCTTTACTCCAATGATCGATGATCCCTTATAAAACACCCGGTCACCTTTATGGTATTTTTGGTCAACCATTTCTGTTGTTGTGTATTCATTGGCAATCCGGACTTCTTTTCCTTTGTCTTTTCCGTTTAGGATCTTACCATAAAGACTCTGCTTATATTTCGTTTCTTCTGTTCCACGGGTACTTTTGCTTTTCCCTTCTACAATTGTCACTACTTTTGTCACTTTCACGATCGGTGTCTGATACAGCCAGGCATCATTCATGACAAACAAAATTGCCAGCAGATACAACACACCTGCCACACAATAAAATCTTCCTTTTTTGTTTTTCATCAAATATCTGCTAATCTTTTTCCCGTATTCCTTCATGATCCATCTTTTCTCTTCTTATTTTTTTATCTGCATATCCGCATCTGTGATCCTGCAATACAAAGTCTCATCATTTGGTTCTTTATATGTCTCGAACGTTCCCTGAACGATAATTTCTGTTTCCTGTTCCGGATAATCTTCATCCGACAATTCTTCCTCATTTTTCCGGACAAATTCCAGTCCCTGCGCGCAGCACGCCAGCGCATCTTTGATCACGCAAAAATGATAGGTATTCCCTGTCGCTTCATCCTTACTTATATAATAATTCCCGTCGATCCGGATTGTTTTTCCTTCATACTGCTCCGGTTCCATCATCATCTGGTAAACTGTCGCGTAAACCATATCACTGTTCATTTCTGTAAGATCATAATCTACATCTTCTGTCTCCGTATTTTCTGAAGTGTCTGTACTTTCTTTTTTCTTGTCCTTTTCCTCTGTCTGTTCCTTCTGTTCTTCCGCTTTTGTCTGTTTCTCTAATACATCATTAACAGATTTCCCGTTATTCACTTTCTTGTTGCTGCTTGCATTATCTCTGCATCCGGTTATCAAAAGAATTCCCACAAACAATATCAGCCATTTCTGTAATTTTTTCACTTTATTTCCCTCCCGCGATTTTTTCGATCATGCAGCAGATCAAAAAGGCCACAATATCGGCTGCCACGATCGTTGAACCAACCGGTGTTCCTGCCAGGATTGACAAAAGCATCCCACTGATCGCACAGCACACAGATAATACAACCGAACATACCGTTACACTGAAAAATGTTTTAAAGATACGCATCGCGGATAGTGCTGGAAAGATGACCAGTGCCGAGATCAGTAACGAGCCTACCAGGTTCATTGCAAGTACGATGATCAGCGCTGTGATCACGGCGATCAGCAAATTATAACGGTCTGCCCGGATGCCTGTTGCCTTTGCGAACGTTTCATCAAAGGTCACGCAGAAAATTTTATGATAAAATACGATAAATAACATAACAACCACAACCGACAATACCACACACAGCCACACCTGTTCAATCTTCAATGTCAAAATAGAAGTAGATCCAAATAATGTAGTACATACATCTCCTGAAAGATTAGGACCTGTCGCAAATACATTCATAAGCAGATAACCGATTGCAAGTGCTCCAACTGAGATCATTGCAATCGCCGCATCTCCTTTTATTTTTGTATTTTGTCCTGTCCGTAATAATAAAATCGCACATACGACCGTTACCGGAAGGATAAACAGCATATTGTTTGTAATATTTAAAACCGATGCCACCGCCATCGCTCCAAATGCAACATGGGATAAGCCGTCTCCGATAAACGAAAATCTTTTCAATACCAGTGTCACTCCAAGCAAGGAGGAACAAAGTGCGATCAGTACGCCAACGATCAATGCATACCGCACAAAGGATATCCCATATAAAATATCAGCTTTTCTATCATTTTTTCCCTCCTGTATTTCCTAGAACACTTCTCTTCGTATGCGCCCGCAGATAATTTTCTTTCGATTCAAAAATAACTTCCTGACCAATCTGCAGGATATGACTTGCATATTCCATTGCCCCACGGATATCATGTGATATCATAATGATCGTTATCTTGTCTTCCCGGTTGATCTTCTCAATTAACCGATACATTTCTTCTGTCATTTGTGGATCCAGCCCGGAAACCGGTTCATCCAGAAGCAGAATTTTCCTGGTCGCACAAAGTGCTCTTGCAAGCAGAACTCTCTGCTGTTGCCCTCCGGACAATTCTCTGTAGCAACGTTTTGACAGATGAGTGATCTGCATGTTTTTTCATCATCTCTTCTGCGTATTTTTTCTCTTTTGTACGGTAAAACGGCCAGAAGCCAAGGTGATTCTGACATCCGGAGAGAACAATTTCTCTCACGGATGCCGGAAAATCTTTTTGCACCTCTGTCTGCTGTGGCAAATATCCGATTTCATTCTTCTTCAGTCCATCATGGAATTCTATTTTCCCGTCCTCACCGGTGGTAAAAGTCCCAGTAAAGTCTTCATAAAAGTAGATTTCCCAGCCCCATTTTCCCCGATCACACACAGATAATCCCCTTTCTTTACCGAAAGGTTTATATTCTGCACGACTGTTTTTCCTTCATATCCGATTGCCAGATCCCGACATATAATTTGTGCCATATTCCCTCCTACTGCAAAGCTTCTTTTAATACTTCAAGATTCTTTTCCATCACTGACAGGTAGGTTGTGCCATTCTTCACATCATCCGATGTTGTAGACTGCATAGTATCCAGTGTCAGGATCTTCTGATTTTTCTCTTTGGTGTTCTCAATGATCGTCTTTGCAATTTTCTGATTGGAATTTTCAATCGCCATGATATCCTTTAGTCCCAACTCATCTACTTTATTCGCCAGGAATGAAATTGTATCAAAGCTTGCTTCACTTTCTGCCGAGCATCCGACAAATGCAGCATAATAGCTTAATCCATAATCATCTACCAGATAACGGAATGGAAAACGATCACCAAACAGCAGTGTTTTCTGTGACGCGCCATCAACAACTTCCTGGTACTTAGCATCCAGGTCTTTCAGCTTTTCACTGTATGCAGATGCATTCTCCTGATAAATATCCTTATGATCCGGATCTGCTTTTTCCAGCGCGTCTGCAATTGCCTTACTCAGCACTTCTGCATTTTTTACAGACAGCCATACATGCTCATCATATTCCGGTTCTTCTTCCTCTCCGCCTTCTTTCTCTTCTTCAGCTCCATTCCTTCGATCACTTCTTCCTCTTTCGCATTGTTTCCAAGTACATCGAGCAGATTGACCACCTGCATATCTTTATTCTTCGCCTGTTTTAACGCATCATCCACCCATGCATCCGATTCGCCGCCGACATATACGAACAGATCACAATCCGATACTTTCATGATGTCCTCTGCAGTCGGCTGATAACTGTGCAGATCCACACCATTGTCAAGAAGCATGGTGATATCCATCTGATCCGCCTTCTTCTCCCGCAATCTGACGTACCCAGTCATATTCCGGGAAAATGGTTGTCACAACTTTAATATCAGAATCTTTCTGAACTTTTGTTTCTTTATTGGAATTTTCCTTCCGGCAGGCAGAAATGCCCAGAGTCGCCATCGCAGCGGCCAGTAGAATTGCTATATACTTTTTCATGAATAAAACCTCCATTATCTACACTTATTAAAAAATGGTACACCAAAGGAAAGGTATGACTTTTCATACCCTTTCTGCTTTATAAAAAGTTTTATTCAATCATTTAATCTTACCTTTTGATGAACTAACGAAATGGACAAAATGATCCAGAGCCCCGGTAAAGCAACAGTTTCTGCGATAAAGATCACCGGACTGGCGAAAAATCCTACTGCAGGTGTTGTTCCCAGATTCCGAAGGACCTGCTTTGCCTGATGAACGCAGGCACAGATTGGGCAGTCCTTTCCCGTACAGTTATGATTTCCTCTCTGGCAACATAAAAAAGAGAAGCAAAGGTTACAAATATAAGAAAAATACATATAACCGCTGCCATACTTTTTTTCTTTCCTGTATCCATCTCCTTCTCCTTTCCCAGATTTCATCTGTTAATAAATTTTATCTATTCTTTCTTACTGCATTCACCGCAGATTCCGTAAAACACGGTACGATGCGGATCCATCTGAAAATCATGATGCTGCTGCATATGCTGTTTTAAGCTTTCTACCTCATTGCACTGTAAATGGATCAGCTTTCCACATTTCTCACATTTACAATGATAGCAGTTTTCATGTTCTTCCCCATGATCTCCGATATATTCAAAACAGGCACTGCTCGAACCGTCTACTACATACTTCGCGACCAGACCTTCTTTCACCATCTTCTCCAGATGACGGTAAATGGTCGTGGTTCCGACGGAAATCCCTTTTTCCCTGAAAAATCGCAGATTTCATTCACAGTAACATGTCTTCCCTGTACCGATTTCAGGAAGGTAAGTATTTCGGTCATTTGTTTTGTTTTATATGGTGCTTTTGCCATACTGACCTCCTCCCTTCAATTTGGAAATCGTTTTCATTTTATCACATTATTTTTGTATGTCAATGGAATTTGAAAATGTTTTTCATTTTTGTTTTTCATTTTACAATAAATTTCCCGCATAAACTTTCGTCTATACGGGAAATTTTTCTTTTCTGTTATCTTCTTTTTCTTCTGACCACCCTGGTTGTTCCGTACACCTTTGCTGCCTTGTCCACCACCTGACTCTGCATACGACAATGTGTCCTTCTCCCTTCGTACTTGGATTTTACTTTCTGACTCTTATTGATGTTCTTATACTTAACAGCATCAGAGCAGGCAACCAAATCTTTGATTCCTAAGTCTATGCCGATTCCATCATCATTAAGCGTTTTGTTGCATAAAGGAGCTGGCTTCTTTTATCCTCCGGATTCGCTTCTCTGATCAGATAGCTTAACCGACAAGATTTTCCATAGTATCTGCCAGCACCTGCGCTCCTGCAAATATGTCGTCCCATGCCGTATCTTCATATGGTGAATGACTTACGCCTCCGATACTTGGCACGAAAATCATTCCCACATCGCAGATATGTGCCATCGATAAGGTATCATGAAACGGACCACTTGGCATACGCATATATGTATATCCCCGCTTTTTGCACACATCTTCGATTGTGTCTACGATTGCTTCATTCATCATCTCTGCCTTTGCATCTTTCAGACACTTCTGGGTACTCTCTACATGAAATCTGTCCGAAATTTTCACTGCCGCTTCTTTTATTTCCCGGATTCCCTGTGCCCTGCGCTCCATATCTGTATCTCTGATGTCGATCGTATAGTCTACTCTTCCCGGAATTGTATTGATTCCACCCGGATGTACTTTGAGTGTTCCTACTGTTGCCACAAACATATCTCCCAGACGGGATGCTATTTTTTCTACTTCTGCAATATAATTTGCAGCAGCCGTCATTGCATCTTTCCGCATATTCATCGGTGTGCCGCCTGCATGATTTGCTTCCCCCTCAAAGCTTCCTTCAATCCAGTATGGACCTTTGATCCCGGTTACAATCCCTATCTGCCTGCTTTCCTGTTCCAGCACAATTCCCTGTTCAATATGAAGTTCAACAAATTTTTCATATTTATCTGCGTGCGCTGCCTCTTCCAGTTTTTCCGGATGATATCCGCACTTTTGCATTGCCGCCTCTTCACTGATGCCCTCATTGTCTGTATATTCACTAAGCGGTCGTTCCATTCCAAGACCGGCAATTACCTTACTTCCGACCATACCTGCAATTAAATCTGGCACCTTCTTCAATCTGTAAAAAGAATTACTTCAAACGGGCTTTTTAATTTTACATGATTTTCTTTCAGGCACTGTGCCACTTCAATCCCTGCTATACTTCCGAGTAATCCGTCAAATTTTCCTCCATTTCGTACCGTATCGATGTGGGAACCTGTTGCGATCACACCATGCAGCTCCTTTTCATTCCAGTTATCCGGATACAGGCGTCCCATAAGATTTCCAGCTGCATCGATTTCTACCTCCAGTCCTGCTTCCAGCATCATCTCTTTTGCCATCATCCGCGCTTTCGTCTCTTTTTTCGCCGAACGCCAGACGTGTATAACCGCCTGTCTCATCCCGGCTCATCTCATTGATCCGCTCTATCCTTTCCTTTAATCGCTCCTGCTTGATCTGCATATCCATTACTCCTTCCTACTGTAATTTTCATTCTGCTCCCACTCTCTTTTCTATCTTGATAGTACATCAAATAGCTCTCAGAATCCACGATATTCTTACCAAAATTTTTCTTCCCGGTTCAAAAAATAACAGAAGCACCACACACAGATTACTCTCTGCATTGCGGTGCTCCTGCCTCTTCCTTTATTTAACCTTTTTCAATTTCTCTGGTTATTTTCTATTCGAATGACTGCTCTGTACGGTTGATGATCTCATCCTGAAGCGGTTTGCTTAAGTTACGGAAGAAATCACTGTATCCTGCAACACGCACGATCAGATCTCTGTAATCTTCCGGATGCTTCTGCGCTTCCTGCAGAGTCTTTCTGTCGATAACATTGAACTGTACATGATGTCCATCCATTGCAAAGTAGCTGCGGATCAGACTTGCCATATTGTCAAGACCTTTCTCTCCTGCTACGACGTCCGGTGTGAACTTCTGATTCAGAAGTGTTCCTGCTGTAGCAAGATGATCCATCTTAGCACATGATTTGATAACTGCTGTCGGTCCGTTCACATCTGCGGATTTCTCCGGTGAAATACCTTCTGAAACCGGGATATGTGCTTTACGTCCGTTAGCTGTTGCTCCGATCACATCTCCGAAGTAAACATGGCAGGTTGTAGGAAGCATATCGACTCCGTACTTTCCGCCTCTCATAGTCGGACGTCCTGTGATCAGGTCATGATACAGATAAAATACGTCCTGCATCAGATCATCTGCGTAGTCATCATCGTTACCATATTTTGGTGTCTTGTCATGAACCATACGGTAGATTGCATCGTATCCTTCAAAGTTGTGATCCATTGCTTCGATCAGTTCTTCCATTGTGAAGTTCTTCTTGTCAAATACATTGTATTTAACAGCTGCAATACAGTCTGTAACGGTTCCAATACCAACACCCTGAATGTAGTTCGTGTTGTATCTTGCTCCACCTGCATTGTAATCTTTTGCATTACTGATGCAGTCGTTTGTTACAACGGAAAGACACGGTGCCGGCATATTTTCTGCATATAATCTCTCGATTACATTGTTTCCACGGATCTTAATATCGATAAAATGCTTCATCTGTTTCTTGAATGCATCCCACAGTTCATCAAATGTCTTAAAGTCTTTTGCATAACCAAGCTTCAGTCCGAGCTGTTTGCCTGACATTGCATCATAACCGTTGTAAAGAGTCAGCTGGAAAATCTTCGGAATATTCATATAACCGGTCAGGTATATGCTTCACTTCCCCATGCTCCTGTCTCTACACAACCTGAAGATCCACCACGACGGGCATCTTCCAGAGTCTTTCCTGCATTAACAAGCTCCATGATCTGTGCTTCTGTATTGTAGAATGCCGGCTGTCCCCATCCTTTTCTTGAAATATCGCATGCTCTCTTGAGGAAACGTGCCGGTGTCTTCTTGCTGATGGTTACATTGGAGTTCGGCTGTACAAGCTTCATCTCATCCATACAGTCAAGGATCAGGTAGCTGACTGCGTTTACACCGTCTTTACCATCTGGTGTAACTCCACCTGTATTGATATTCGCAAAGTCTACATAAGTAGCACTTTCTTTTAAGGTAATACCAACCTTAACCGGTGCCGGCTGGTTGTAGAATTTGATCCATAAGCATTCAAGCAGTTCTTTTGCTTTCTCGTCATCAAGGATTCCTGCTTCTGTATCTGCTTCATAATAAGAAATCAGATGCTGATCCAGACGTCCCGGACTGAATGCATCCCATGGGTTCAGTTCTGTTGTAACCGCAAGATGTGTAAACCAGTATAACTGGATTGCCTGCCAGAAGGTCTGCGGTTTGTGAGCCGGAACAACTTCCAGGTTGGCTGCGATCTGCTCTAATTCTTTCTTACGTGTAGGATCTGCTTCTTTTTCTGCCATTTCAAGGGCAAGCTTGTGATATCTTTCTCCAAGAATGATAACCGCATCACATGCAATATCCATCGCTTTGAGTTCTTCCATTTTATCGGTAGCTTCCGGATCATTCATTGAAATCCAGCGCATCCATAGTCTTTTTGATCTTTTCTTTGTATTCCAGATATCCAACTTTAAAGTTCTGTTCACCACCGCATGTATGTCCAGGTCCTCTCTGCTCCATAAACTCTGTGAACATACCTGCTGAATAGCAGTCATTCCATTCCGGAGTCATAGCTGCAAGGATCTTCTCTCTCATGCTTCGTCCTGACCAGTAAGGAATAATTTCCTTCTCCTGGATCTCACGATCTTCTTCTGTTGTATGGAAAGATACGAGGTCACGTTCACTCATAACTACCATATCTTCTTTGCTGTGGCAGCAAAGTTCCGGGAATGTAGGAGAAGCCTGTGGATCTTTTCCTTTTTCACCAACGATCAGCTCACCGTCTCCCAGATAAAGTGTCTTCTTTGAAAAATATTCTTTTAATACCATGGCTCTCATAACCGGAATCGAATATTTTCCATCATTTTTCTGTAAAAATCTGTCTCGATTCTTGCTCTTTCGAGATCAATGTGAACCGGTGTTGTAACACTCAGTTCTCTCAGCTTCTGAATTCTTTCATTCATGCCTCTTGCCATTTTCTTATCCTCCTATTTTTGTGTTGGTATACCCTGCATCCTGAAAAAGCTTTACAAAACTTTCCATCTCTTCTTTTTCCGGTGCATGTAAATCAGTTCCCTTGTATTCCATACCCAGCTTCGGATATTTACTGCTTCCTGTATTATGGTAAGGCAGCAGATTAACCTGTGCTGGGTGAATGCCGTGTTTCTTCAGAAAATGAATGGTATCTTCATGTTCTGCACATTGCCGTTCACTTCTTTGATCGTCGGAATTCGGATGTAAATCCTTGCCCCTGCATCTGAAAGCTTCACCAGATTATCCAGAATCAGCTTATTGTCAACTCCGATATACTTTTTATGTAATTCCGGATCCATCACTTTTACGTCATATAAAACGTATCTACATACGGTAAAATTGCTTCAAATTTATCATACGAAACATATCCGCAGGTATCAATGGTAAGCGAAATTTCTTCTTTTTTAAGTGCTTTCGCGATCTGTAAAATATAATCCGTTGACATCACCATCACTTCCCCGCCGGAAAGTGTGACTCCACCGCCGGACTGTTCATAAACATCCGTCTTCTATCAGCTCTTTTACCAGTTCCTTTACCGGATACTCCTGCCCGACAATCTCCCGAATGCCTTGCGGACAGAAATTATCACATTTTCCGCAAAGCTGGCATTTCTCTTTGTCAAGCTCCGGCTTTCCATCTACCATAGTGATGGCACCGTTCGGACAGACCTTCGCACAGGTTCCACATCCGACGCACTTTTCTTTATCACACTGAAGCTCTCTCTCAAACGCTGTGTCTCAGGGTTGTGACACCACTCGCACTTTAATGGACATCCTTTAAAAAATACAGTAGTACGGATTCCATCTCCGTCATGGATCGAATACTTCTGAATATTCGTTACTAAATTCATGGTAGCTCTCCTTCTTGTCATTTTTCTTTTTAGACTAACGTTTGTACCATAGTCTAAAGATACCAAAAAAACAAAAAATTGTCAATCCTTTGGCAAACTTCTTCTCAAATATTTTTACAATCCTGATCTTCTTTCCTTAAGTAGACGAAACTCTGCACTCAGCTCATCACATATATAAAAAAGAAGAGATACTTCACAGACTGTTTTTATCTGCAAAGTACCTCTCACTTCTCTATTGTACATTCTTCAAAATCACACACTGATTACCTCTGGAACGAAAAGCCGATTCAAACTGTGCTCTGTCATAGCTCACAATCCCTTCGATCGGGTCTGCAACAGTCACACTGTCTGCACTGTATCCGATCAGTACAACACAATGATCGTTCATCGCCCAGCTGGCTTCTCTTCCATCTTCCGTATTCCAGCTTTCCATTATCTGACGTTCTTCCATACCAATTGTTCCCCATACAACCACGGGGGTTCCTTCACTTACAAAACGATACAGCTGTTCCGGCTCTGATCCTGTCTCGTCCTCTGCTTTCATTGCATTTCCATTATCTGCAAGATAGCCATCTGCTGCCGTCACGATTGCTCCCGCTCCGCAGCTTAATCCATCCGTCTCTGACTGTGGATTTCCTATAAAATAATTGTAAATATCATTTCCATATAAAGTTTCATTGTCTCCGTAATAAGTGTTGGTCCATCCAACTGTCGGTAAATATTTGAGTGCCATTGCCATCTTATCTGCAGAATATCCATAATAATTCAAAGCCATTGTAAGAGATGTGATCTCACATCCGGTAGGAAGCACCGGCATCTGTCCTGTAAATGCAAAATCAGAAATACTGCTACTCTCCGGAAGGGGTGTCTTTTTCACCATTTCCGCATTTTTTATCTTTCTGCGTCTTTGCTGTCGTTTTCTCCACTGCTGTAACAGACTGTCTTGCTCCTTTGATCTGTTCTAATTTTGCTTCTATATATGTAGTATCTTTTAATGTAATCCATACGATAACGGCGCCAACCAGTATCCCTGCTGCCGCTGCGATCCATTTTGCTGCACTGCGAATCTGCATTCGTATCTCCGTTTCTTAACACTTCTGTAACAATTCCGTCATATATACTACAACTTTTTTCGTGTTTCGTCAAATCTGCGGGGGAGTTTTCACAAATATTTCATAAATGAGAGTTGGCAGCACAAGTGATTCCAGATAGAAGGATTGCCTGCGCAATGGGTGCAGATCCGATAAAAATTAATCTGTCCTGCTGTTTTTTATCAATCGAATGAAATCCTGCAAATACTATGCCATATATTTCTTCTTCAGTTCTTCCACCTTCGCGGTATAAGCCTCCTGCTGCTTTTTCTGCATGATCTCACTCTTAATCTGCTCTTTTACATCATCAAGCTTCGCATCTTCGGCTTTTTTCTTATCTTCCACTTTGATCAGATGATATCCAAACTGTGTCTTGACCGGTCCAACCACATGTCCGATTTCTGCTGCAAATGCGGCATCTTCGAATTCTTTGACCATCTGTCCTTTTCCGAATTCGCCAAGATCTCCACCGTTTGCTCCTGACGGGCAGGTAGAAGATTCTTTTGCAACATCCTCAAATGCTTTCCCACCACTTACGATGGATTCAAGTAGTTCGTTACATTTGTCTTCGGAATCAACCAGAATATGTTTTGCATGAACAGATGCTCCTTTTGCAATCTTGCTTTGTTTGCTTCAAAATATTCTCTGACCTCTTCATCTGAAATTGTGATTCCCTTCAAAGATCTTGCCGATCGCCATCTGTGCAAGGATATCTTTTCTTGCATTTTCCAGAATTGCTTTAAACTTTTCTGTCTCGTCTAACTTTTCTTCTTCACCATATTTTGCAAGTGCATAAACTGCGATCAGCTGATCAACACACTGTTTGCGGAAATCCGGATGGGATGCGTATACCTGCTGTTCTCTCGGAAGGCTTGCGATAAATGCATCTACCTCTGCTGATGTAATTTCATGTCCGCAGATTACTGCTTCAACTGTTTTTTCCATAATTTCTTTGTACTCCTTTTTTCTCGTAGTGTTTCAATTGTACCATTTCATACGGTGTTAGTCAAAGTTGGTTTTATTTCTATGAAACTTCTCTTCATCTGATATCTTTTCTTCCAACTTCATGTTATACTTCGTTTAGGTATGTTTTTTTAGTTTTTTCATTGGAGGTTATTAACATGTCAAACGAAAGTACAAAAACCAATCAGATTACCGAAGGAGTTATCTGGAAGCAATTATTGATTTTTTTTCTTTCCTATTGTGGTTGGAACTTTATTTCAACAGCTTTATA
>ENA-OQLB01000610-OQLB01000610.1-human-gut-metagenome-genome-assembly--contig:-NODE-610-length-19286-cov-6.832403_pt1 | contig 19286 bp, 27 predicted proteins | sample MGYA00242656_ERZ504813 | MGnify/ENA primary metagenome ERZ504813 (study PRJEB26092, sample SAMD00036388) | human gut metagenome | host: Homo sapiens | study: EMG produced TPA metagenomics assembly of... | reverse complement strand
TGCTCGTAATCGTAGGGCATATCGGTGCCGATGGCGTTTTTTGGCCGTAATCAGCCGGCCTGCCGTTCCGGTAAGGGTACTGTCATAATAGCCTCCAGCCCGCAAGGCCCTGGTTGTCTCCTCCGACGCACCCAAGCACCGCTGAGGCAAAGGCGCCGTAGGGATAATACCTTTTGTAATCTTCTATTAATCGAATACCATTTGTTATTTCATTATCAGTTTTAAATTGCAGAATGGCATCCTTAACGTCGGATTCCACCTTTTTCTTTAATATGGTGTAGTAGGAGTTGGGATTCATTTTATCCATAATATCCTGGGCTTCCATCCCAAGGATTTCTGCCAAGCCGTTAGCCACCAGCGTTTGATCCTCTTTATCCGTCAAATACGCGGGCTCCAGAACCACCGTCCACACATTGGCGCTTTGGGCCAGCGGCTTCATGTTGCAGTCGTAAATGGTACCCCGCTTAGCGCTGATCGTGGTATCCTTCAGCTGCTGGCTCACCGCTCCCTTCTGCAGGGTTTCTCCTTCCACAATCTGAAGCTGCACCAGCCGGAAAATCAGCAGGCCGAAGCCTGCAATCAGCATCACCATCAGCACGATCAGGGATCTGCGCCATAATCTCACCGTATTACCCTTTGCCATTGGTTACCTCCTATATCGGCAGAAATTCCTCCACATAGTAAAATGAGAGTTAAGATAAATCCTATCTCAACTCTCCGTACCTTGAAACTTCCTGTTTCAATCTTATGCCAAACTTATCCGGTTATGACAACAGGCCGGAAATCGCGTCCGCAATGGTATCCAGCCAGCTTTTCTCCTCCGGCTGGATGATTTCCGCCTTATCGCCGTTCGCCAGACTGATATACGTGATTGGGTTGTTGGCGGCGTTCTGCATCCCCAGCTGGTTCTGGGCGTAATCCTCCACAGAACGCAGGGAAAGCTGAGATTCCACCTTTACCTGAAGCTGGGTAGTAATGCTTTGCTGCTCCGCCAAGAGCGCGTTAGCGTCGTTGATGTTCTCTGTCAGCTCCGTGAGCTGCACCTGGCTTAAAATCATGGTTCCCATAATAGTGAGGACGATGAGGGAAAACAGGATTCCGCCGATGACGGTAGTGGGCTTATATTTGATCCGGCGGCTTTTTTCCAGCTGCTCTTCTGAAATTCTGATCAGGTTGTTTTTCTTTTTCGGCTGCTTGCTAGGCGCCGGCCGCTGCTGCTCCTGCTCTTTTCGAGAGGGTTCAAACAGGGAAAAATCGTATGCTTCGTTTTGATTTGCCACCGTTTTTCACTTCCTTGCTGTGATATATCTTTTTTATTATTTTAATCGAATACAGACCCGCAGCTTCGCGCTTCTGCTTCTTGGATTTTTTTCTAATCTGTTTCAGACGCCTCCACCGGTTTTCTGGTTACCAGCTCAGCGCTGGGCGTTTTGCCGCAGACACACACCGGAAAATCCGGCGGGCAGGTGCAGCCTTGGCACCAGGAGGCCATTCTCCGCTTTACCAAGCGGTCCTCCAGGGAATGAAAGGTAATCACCGCCAGGCGTCCTCCGGGCTTCAGCAGAGAAAACGCGGCGTCCAGCCCCTCGGAAAGCCTGTCCAATTCTCCGTTGACCGCGATCCGCAGCGCCTGAAAGGTCTTTCTTGCGGGATGTCCATCTCGTCTTGCCGCCGCGGGGTAGGCGTTTTTCACGATCTCCGCAAGCTGAAAGGTCGTTTCAATGGGAGCCTGTTCCCGGGCCGCCGCAATTCCTTGGGCGATCCGTTTGGAAAACCGCTCCTCGCCATACCGGCTGAGAATTTCGGCAAGCTCCTGCCAGGGCAGGCTGTTGACAAGATCCCCCGCGCCGGGGCCCTCCTGGCTCATACGCATATCCAGGGGAGCGTCGCTGTGATAGGAAAACCCCCGTTCCGGGGTATCAAGCTGGTGAGAGGAAACGCCGATATCCATCAGCACGCCGTCCACGCTGTCAACGCCGAGGCTTCGGACAACCTCCTCCATCTGAGAGAAATTCGCCCGGCAAACAGTAACCCCCGGGTAATCGGCAAGCCGTTTGGTGACGGCCGCGATAGCTCCGGGTCCTGATCGATGGCAATCAGCCTGCCTGTGGAAAGCCGCTTGGCGATGGCCTCTGAATGTCCGCCGCCGCCGGCCGTGCCGTCCACATAAACGCCGTCCGGCTTCACGGCAAGCCCCTCGATGGTCTCCCGGAGCAGTACCGGTAAATGATAGCAAGCCAAACCGGCCGCCGCCTTTCTTTATCAGAATCCTTTCCCGCAGGCCCTTTTCCGGCTTTTGTCTCTTCGGAAATCACAGCCTTTTCAAAGCATTCGCGGACTGCCTTTCGGGCAGCCTTCGGAAAGCATTTTTCCATTGCTGCGATTCAAGCCGCCGAGCCTTGCGGACAACGCTAAATTCCCAGCTCGTCCATGGCCTCGGCAATGCTTTCTTCCGTCAGCTCGCCGTTTACCTGGTTCCAGCGGCTGGTGTCCCAAATCTCCACCCGGCTGGATACGCCGACAAAGGTCACATCCTTGGTCAGTCCCGCGTGATCCCGCAAAGGCTGCGGAATCAAGATCCTGCCCTGCTTGTCTGTTTCCACGTCGGTAGCGCCGGAGAAAAAGAACCGCTGAAGGCTCTGGATTTAGAGAGAGGCATGGACTGGATCTTCTCCTGAAGCCCCTTCCAGCCCTCCCCGGAAAGTACAAAAAGGCAGCCGTCGAGGCCCTTGGTTACGTAAAAGCATTCTCCCAGGTCCTCGCGGAATTTGACAGGCACGATGACGCGGCCCTTGGAATCGATATTATGTTGGTACTCGCCGATCAACATAGCCGCCACTTTTTGGGAAAACAGAAGAAATATATTTCACTTTCCTCTACTTTCCCCCACCTTTCACCACTTAATGAATAAATTATAAAGCATGATTATGTAAATTGCAAGTGCTTTTTCAACTTGTTCATAATTGGAAATCATTTCTGGTAAAAAAGCGCCCGGTTTTCGCGGAATTTTCGCGAAAAAACACGAAATCCCCGGGCGGATCGGATCCGTCCGGGGACTTCGCGGCTGAAAGATGGTTATGTCAATTGTTATGTTAATTAAAATCGTCGAACTCCACCTCGTTCATTTCTGGAAAATCCAGAAACTCGGATAAGGTCATGCCGAAGCCAAGGGCTATTTTATAAATTGTCTTTAAGCGAGGGTTTGAAGTTACACCCCGGACTACCGCATCCACAGTAGTCTGAGGCATTCCGGCCATCATCGCCAAATGATTGATCGAAATATTTCTTTTTTTGCAAAGATCCAAAATTCTCTTCCGAAGTGCCTCTGAACTAGTCAAGTTTTCTTCCTCCATAAATAAAACTGTCGCTTTAATTAAAGTCGTCAAATTCTACTCGTTCATTTCCGGAAATCCAGAAACTCGGATAAGGTCATGCCGAAGCCTGTGGCAATTTGATATAAGGTTTTAATTCGTGGATTTCTGCTGACGCCTCTTACAATTTCACTTAATGTAGACTGCCACACTCCAGACATATCGGCTAGATGATTTACTGTAATATTGCGAGTCTTGCAAAGAGACAGTATTCTTTCACCTATCGCTTGAGAGATTGTCATAAAACCACCCTTTGTTAACAATATACCGTTAACTCAAGGCTATCATTGAAACCGCTCTAAGTTATGTGTACATAGTTGACAAAACAATATAAAAGGACTAATATTAACGGTATAATGGTAACTTTACCCATTAGGAGGGCTTTTATGATCTGCTGTGAAAATAATTTTTGCTTATACTGGCAGGATGATACCTGCCTGCTGGAAAACATAAGCTTAAGCCTGCAAGGGGTATGCCAAAGCTGCGTTTGCGTGGACATCGGCGGCAGCCTGTTGGACGCTTTGCGGCAAAAGCAGCTGGAGCGCTTAGAAGGCTGCCTACCGGACGATTAAACCGATAAACCGTCCGTTTTGAGCAGCCAGGCAGCTTTCCTGTTTTTGGTGCTCAGCCAGCCGGCGCATAAGGCCATGAGCCGGGCATTTCCGCACCGGCTCTTTCATAACCAAAAACAAGCCCTATTTCAGGCCGTCCCTCTGACAAAACCGCGCTGGACTTATTCCGCTTCCAGTTTGACTTAAAAATTTAAACCGCCGCCCCTTCGGCAAAAAACTCCCGCAGTAAATCAATACTGCCGGGAGTTTTCTCATTAAGCAGGTACAGCGCTGGCAAGGCCGGCGCTCGTATAGCCTTCGCCTTGCTTTCTGGAATGGATTCTTCTTACTGGTTGCCCGATCTCTGAGACGCTTCAGATTTTGCCGGGTTTTCCTCAGCTCCGCTAAATTGGCGGTCATCTGTTCGTCCGTACGCTTCATCAGGTCGTCCACATACTCGTTGGCGGCCCGGCGGATTTCTCTGGCCTTGGTCTGGGATTGGCTCAAAAGCTCGCTGCCTCTTGCCTGGGCCTGGCGCACGATCTCATCCTGGTTCACCATCACCCGGGCCCGCTCCTCGGCTACCCTCACCACGGTTTCCGCTTCCCGCTTCGCGTCGGCGATGATCTGAGAGCGGTCGCTGACAATCGCCTTAGCCTGACGAATCTCCTGCGGCAGGCTGGAACGAATCTTATCCACAATTTCCCGCACTCTTTCCGCGTCCACCAGAGCCTTCCCTCCGCTTAAGGGCATATTCCACGCGCTGTCAATCATCTCGTCCAATTCATCTAAAAGAGATGAAACGTTCATTGCTTTCACACTCCTTATTTACAAAGTCTATCCTGGATATCCTTTAAAATGCAAGCCGGGACAAAATCGGAAATGTCCCCGCCGAACATAGCGATCTGCTTCACAATACTGGAGCTTAAATACATATTCTCCGCCGAGGTGGTGAGAAACACCGTCTCCAGCTCCGGGTTCAGCTTTTTGTTGGTCAGAGACATCTGAAACTCATACTCAAAGTCGGACACCGCCCGCAGCCCCTTCACCAGCACCGTGGCCTTCCGGGTTCTGGCGTAATCCGCCAGCAGGCCGTCGAAGCCCACGATTTCCAGGCCGTCGATCTCCTTGGTCGCCCTCTTCAGAAGCCCGATCCGTTCCTCCAGAGAAAAACTGGGGTTCTTGGTTGGATTCACCAGCACCGCCACGATCACATGGTCAAACATTTTCCTGGCCCTGCGGATAATATCCACATGGCCCACGGTCACAGGGTCAAAGCTGCCGGGACAAATTGCTGTCGTCACGATCCAACCACATCCTTATGTCGGTATAAGCTGATGAGGATCTTGCCGTGGCGGTAGTCCCTCCGCTTGACAAAATCTCCCGCCTGGGCGGGCAGCTCCTCATCCGCCGGGTGCTCGCACAAAATCACCCCGCCGGGCTTCACCACCGCAGACGTCATTTCCAAAGCCTTTTCCAGCAGCCCCGTCCGGTAGGAGGATCTAAAAACGCCAGGTCGAATTTGCCGTTGGGCTGGGAAAGGAACGCCAGCGAATCCATATTGACTACTCTACCCTGCTGGCCCAGTCCGGTTTTTCCAGGTTTCCCTGATGATCTGAACCGAATCCTTCCGGGAATCCACAAACACCGCTTCCCTGGCGCCCCGGCTCAGGGCCTCGATACCCATTTGCCCGGAACCAGCGAACAGGTCTAAAAACCGGCGTCCCTCTATTTGAAACTGAATGATACTGAAAACCGCTTCCTTGATCCGCTCCGGCGTAGGACGAACCTCCTGGCCTTCCAGGGTTTGAAGCCGTCTGCCCCGTGCGGAGCCTGTGATTACGCGCATAGCCTTTTCCTGATAGGGAAAAATCCCCATATCCCTTTCTTTCGCATCCTTAGACCCCGCGGCTGCCGCCTCGGCGCCCATCCTGTTTTGATTTATAAAATATATTATCCCATTATCAAGGGGAGCTTGTCAACCTTTCCTTTGGAAAAGAGAGGAAAACAGTCTAATTTTTTTCATTTTTCCGTTCTATTTTCCCGGTTTCCTCCCCTGGGACGGAGGCGGGATGAAAATAATCGTAAACCGCCTGGGCCGCCGGCTGATTCATGGAAGGCGCCTGCTCCAGCTCCTTAAGCTCTGCCTGGGCGATATTTTTAATGGTTTTAAAGGATTTCAGCAGCGCCTTCGCCCTGCTCGGCCCTATGCCCGGGATAGACGTCAGGCTGGAGGACAGAGCCGTTCTTTTCCGGGTCTGCCGGTGGTAGCCGATGGCGAACCGGTGGACCTCATCCTGAATCTGGCTCACCAGGGTAAACGCCTGGCGGCTGCTGTTGATGGCGATTTCTCCGCCGTCCCTGGCGATGGCTCTGGTCCGGTGCTTGTCGTCCTTCACCATGCCGAACAGGGGAATTTGAAGCCCAAAGGCCTCCAGCACCGGCCGCACCGCCGCCACGTGTCCTTTTCCGCCGTCCAGCAGGATCAAATCCGGCAGCCGTCCGAAGCCCTCGCCGGTGTCCTTTTTTTCTTGATATTCCTGAAGCCGCCGGGAAATCACCTCCTGCATGGAGCGTAGTCGTCCTGTCCCTCAAAGCCCTTGATTTTAAATTTCCGGTAAGCGGATTTCAGCGGCCTGCCGTTTTCAAACGCCACCATGCCCGCTACATTTCCGCTGCCCGCCAGGTTGGAGATATCGTAGGCTTCAATATATTCCGGCGGCTGGGCAAGGCCCAAAAGCCTGCCCAGCTCGTCCAGCGCTCCCATTTCACGGCCGGTACGCCCCGCCTGCTGCGCCAGTTTTTCCGAGGCGTTTCTCCTGCACATATCCACCAAATGGGCCTGCTCGCCCTTTTGGGGAACGGTGAGCTTCACTGACCGCCCCGCCTTTTCCGACAGCCACTGCCGCAGAGCCTCCTTGCCCTCCACCTCGCCGTCCAGGGTTACCTGGGGGGGCACGGTCCGCTGCGCGTAATATTGCTGCAAAAATTCCGCACGGGTGGTTTTTCCATCGGCAATCTCTCCCAGCATAAACTCCTCCTGATCGCAGAGCCTGCCCCCGGAAAAGCGGAACACCACAACGCAGGCGTGAGCCGCCGCACCGGCCGCCTGGGCCATGGCCACCACATCCTGTTCCCGGACCTTGGTCGCCACCACCTTCTGCTTGGCGGTGATTCTTTTCACAGCGGAGATTCGGTCCCGGATGCGGGCGGCCCGCTCAAATTCCAGGTTTTCCGCCGCTTCATTCATCTGCTGAGTCATATCCTTCACCGACACTACGGAGCCGCCCTTTAAAAATTCCAGAGCCTCGTCCACATAGCCTTCATATTCCTCTTCGCTGAGCTTTCCCCGGCAGGGAGCGCAGCACTGTTTGATGAAATAATTCAAGCATGGTCTTCCCCTTCCGATCTCCTGGGGGAATTTCCGGGAGCAGGTGGGAAGCTTGAAAATTTTTCTTGCCTCATCCACGCTTTGCTTTACGGAAAAGGAGCTGGTGTAGGGCCCGATATACTCCGCCCCGTCGTTCAGCTTCTGCTTGGCCTCGAAGATTCTGCGGTACGGCTTAGGAGTGACCTTAATATAATGATACCCCTTGTCGTCCTTCAGCAGAATGTTGTATTTAGGCGTATGCTGTTTAATCAAGCTGCATTCCAGCACCAATGCCTCGAACTCGCTGTCGGTTAAAATGTAATCGAAATGATCCACCTGGGAAACCATTTTCCGCACCTTAGGCGGATGGTTTTTCGGAGAACCGAAATACTGGCTCACCCGGTTTTTTAACGCCTTCGCTTTCCCGATATAAATAATTTCATTGGATGCGTTTTTCATCAGGTAAACGCCCGGCGCTGCCGGCAGAGCCATTGCCCTGGTTCTCAGGGCTTTTCGCTTTTCATCCATTTTACCGCTTTCCTTCCTTTCCCTCCGGCTTATGCTTATCAAAGCACAGGTCTTATTAAAAATCAAGCGCTAATTTTTCCGTGCCGCTGCCGCCGCATACTGCGGCCTCAAAAGGTCTGCCGTCCGCTTCCAGCCGGGAAGCGCGAAAAATGAAAAAGCACCGCCCTCTGGCGGTGCTTTCAAGTCTCTTCCCATTACTCCGCGAAGCCTGACTGTACCAGCTTAACCAAGCTTTCCACAGCGGTTTCCTCATCGGTGCCGTCGGCGATAATACGAATGGTAGTGCCGCCTACGATTCCCAAGGATAAAACCCCCAGAAGGCTCTTCGCATTGACTCTTCTTTCTTCCTTCTCTACCCAGATCGAGGACTTGAACTCATTGGCCTTTTGGATAAAGAAAGTAGCCGGCCGAGCATGAAGTCCTACCTGATTCTGGACCATGACATCTTTTACAAACATTTTAATCCACTCCTACCTAAAAACTGAAAATCATCATTTACGCCAACTTATCTATGGTCGTACAATCTCTTTTGGAATGATTGTATTATATCACAAATCGCCCCTTCGTCAATGCGGACACGCATTTTTTGGCTTACTGAACGATTCCAAAGAAGCCGTTTCCCGCCCATCTTGTGCACATTAACGTAATTGTTGAAAATTTTTGTAACTTTTGTGCACCAACCAATTTTGCAGCAAGGCTCAAAATGTATACTTATTCTTTACCTTGAATATATATAATCTAAAATTGTTTTTTACAGATAAATTAAGCTTTTACAAATAATAATTCAGTGGAACCCCTAGTATTTTTTGAGGGTTTAGAATTTTGTTTGTGATTTTTCCCCAAGAAAAAAATGGTATTTTTTGCCACGTCCGAATAATTATTCTGTCAATTTCCCCCAAAGCGGACAGGCTCAAGTATTATTGCCAGTCATCTCAAAAGATATGCGGGGGTCACTCCTGATTCCGGAGAGCTTTTTCCAAGAGAGCTTGTTCCTCTTTTGTGAAAACCGTCTCCTCCAGCATTTCAGGACGTTTTTTCGCGGTGCGGAGCAGGGCCTGCTGGCGGCGCCATTTCTCAATGTTGCCGTGATGCCCGCTTAACAGCACCTCCGGCACCGGTTTTCCGCGCAAACCGCCGGCTTGGTGTAATGGGGATATTCCAAAAGGCCGCTGAAATGGCTTTCCTCCTCAAAGCATTCGTCGCTGGAAAGCACGCCGGGCACCATGCGGCTGACTGCATCCGCCAGCACCAGGGCGGGCAGCTCTCCTCCGGTAAGCACATAGTCTCCGATAGAGATTTCTTCATCCACATACTCCTCCAGAACCCGTTCATCCACACCCTCATAGTGGCCGCACAGAATCGCCAGGCTGTCGTATCCCGCCAGTTCTCTTGCCCGCTGCTGAGTCAAGGTTTTCCCCTGGGGGGACATATAAATCAGATGGGGCCGCCGGCCGGCCAGCTCGCAGACATGCTCAAAGCAATCCGCGATGGGCTCGGCCATCAGCAGCATTCCCATGCCGCCGCCATAGGGGGTATCATCCACCCGGTTATGCTTATCATATGTGTATTCCCGCAATTGGTGACAATAAACCTCGATAGCGCCTTTTTCCTGGCTCGTCCTACAATGCTTTCCCCCATAACCGCTTCGCAAAGCTCCGGAAACAGGGTAATAATATCAATCCTCATGGTCAAAAATCCCCTCTATCGGCCGAATCCGCATGAGCCCTTCCTCCAGCCGAATCTCAATGACGGTCATAGGATGGCAGGCAGCAGATACGCCTTTCCATCGTCTCCGGTGATCTCGTAAACATCGTTGGCTCCAGTTTTCAACACGTCGGTGACGGCACCATAATCTCTGCCGCTGTCTGCATCCACCGCTTTGACGCCTAACAAATCCTGAATAAAATACCGGCCCGGCTCCAGCTTAAAATCCTGGCGGCTTGCGTATAAAACCCGGTTCCGCAGCAGATCCGCCTGCTCGATGGAATCCACGCCTCCAGCTTTAAAATCGCCATCCGCTTCTGAGTGCGGGCGGACACCACCTTCAGCTCCTGTTTCCCTTCCTCAAAATACAGTCTTTTCAGCCGGCATAAGGCTTCGGCGCTGTCGCACCAGGGATCCACCCGGATTTCTCCCCGCAGGCCCTGGGTTCCCGTTATTTTTCCAGCTTCCAGGTATGGCTTCAGCATTGACCCACAATCCTTTCCTGTATTTTCCGCCAGGCAGCCAAGCCCCGGAAGGCTTACTACCCGCCGACTCTCCAGCGGCACTGGACAATCTGCCGCCGGCAACATTGCCCTACAGCCCGTAAACGGGCATTTCCTGTTCTTTTTCACATCCACTGTGACCGGTAGATGGCTGCTGCGCTCTCGCCCTGCTTACCGCCTGAAACGAAAGCCTTCTTTTCCCATCCCAAATTTTGTGGAGGCTTATTTGATTGCAGGATACAAAAGAGAAGGACGTATGCATATACGTCCTTCTCTTCGGCTCAGTCGATTTCGACAGAAACCCTGCAGTTGTTTTTCGTAGCCGCGGCGCGCATAACCAGACGGATCGCCTTAGCATGCGTCCCTGCTTGCCGATAACCCTTCCCATATCGTTTTCAGCCACATGGAGATGGTAAACGATGGTGCCGTCCTCCGCAGGCTCATCGGTATCCACACGAACCTCGTCCGGCTGTTCCACCAGGCCACGAGCAATGCTAATCAGCAGCTCTTCCAAATCTCACACCTCCGAGATCAAAGTACTTCGTTCTTTTTGAACAGAGCCTTTACGGTATCGGTAGGCTGAGCGCCGTTGGCGATCCATTTCTTTGCCTTCTCCGCGTCAACCTTTACCTCCGCAGGCTCTACCATGGGGTTATAAAAGCCGATTTCCTCAATGAAACGGCCATCCCGGGGATATCTGGAATCCGCCACCACAATGCGATAGTAAGGAGCCTTCTTGGCACCCATGCGGCGAAGTCTGATCTTTACTGCCATTCTGATTCACCTCCACAAACAATCTAAATCTATTCCACCAAAGTTTAATTGTTACCCTTTGGTTGAAAACCGGTTAAAAGGGCATCCTTCCGCCCATACCTCCCATGCCGCCCATATTCATCGGCGGGAACATTCCGCGGCGGCGTTTGCCTTTCTTTCCGCCCATCTGCTTCATCATTTTCTGCATCTGCTCAAACTGGCGCAGCAGGCGGTTGACATCCTCTACCTTCATACCGGAGCCGGCGGCGATCCGCCGCTTCCGGGAAGGGTTAATAATACTGGGCTTTGCCCGCTCCGCCGGAGTCATCGACAAGATAATCGCGCACATGCGTCCATGATCCGGTCGTCCACATTGGCTTCGTCCAGCTTTTTTTGGTCTACCCCCGGCAGCTTGCCTAAAATACCCTTTAAGGGGCCCATTTTTCTCACCTGCTGGAACTGATCCAGCAGATCGTTTAAATCCAATTGATTCTGGGTGAGCTTTTCCGCCATTTCCCTGGCCTTTTTCTCATCCAGCTTATTCTGCGCGTCCTCGATGAGGGAAAGCATATCCCCCATGCCTAAGATTCTGGACGCCATACGGTCGGGTGGAATGCTTCCAAATCCTCCAGCTTTTCCCCGATACCTGAAAACTTGATCGGCTTGCCGGTAACCGCCCTTACAGACAGCGCCGCGCCGCCTCTGGTATCGCCATCCAGCTTGGTCAGGATCACGCCGCTGATTTCCAACAGGTCGTTGAAGGACTTGGCCACATTAACCGCATCCTGCCCGGTCATAGCGTCCACCACCAGGAGGATCTCCTGAGGCTCCACCTTATTCTTGATATTTTTCAGCTCCGTCATCAGATCCTCGTCAATATGAAGACGTCCGGCGGTATCTAAAATCACAACGTCATTGCCGTGGTCCTTGGCGTGGGCTACAGCGGCCTGGGCGATTTTTACCGGGTTTTCCGTACCCATCTGGAACACAGGAACCCCCGCCTTATTTCCCACGACTTCCAGCTGCTGGATAGCGGCGGGACGGTAAATATCGCAGGCTACCAGCAAAGGCCTGTGGCCCTGGCTTTTCAGAAGCCTGCCCAGCTTGGCGGAATGGGTGGTTTTACCGGAGCCTGCAATCCGCACATCATAAGCACAAGCGGCGGCTTGGAGGGGAAATTCAGGCGGGCGTTGGTGCCGCCCATCAGCTCTGTCAGCTCCTCGTTAACAATCTTGATAACCATCTGAGCCGGAGTCAGGCTTTCCATCACCTCAGAGCCAACAGCTCTTTCGGTCACCTTCTGGGTAAAATCCTTGGCAACCTTATAGTTAACGTCCGCTTCCAGCAGTGCCAGACGGACTTCACGCATCGCTTCCTTTACATCGGATTCGGACAGCTTTCCCTTGCTCCGCAGCCGTTTAAAGGCTGCGGAAAGCTTTTCCGAAAGCCCGTCAAAAGCCATAAATATCCCTCCCCGTTTCTTTCTGTGGTCATTTCTTTCATTCTTTCAAGCAAAAAAGCCGTTCAGTCGTTTAATCGAGCGGCCAAACCGGCAATCGCCGCCGCTCTGTCGTGAATTTCCTTCGAATAGCTTAGCCGGCTGTTGTATTCCTCGATCTCCCGGGCGTTTTTTTCGATTTGCTCCAAGCCCTCCTGCAGAATCCGGAACCGCCGGGCAAAGCCGAGACACTCCTCCATTTCAAACAGCAGAGCCTCCGCGCGTTTGATGGCGTCCCGCACGCCCTGGCGGGAAATCCCTTGATTATCCGCGATTTCCGAAAGAGACAGGTCGTCGTTATAATAATACTCCACAGCCTCCCGCTGCTTTTCCGTCAGCATGGCTCCGTAAAAATCCAATAAGATAGATACATTGAGATTTTTTCCATGAACGCTCCCGATCCTTTCGGCAAACCTGTAAAGTAAAACTCTTTACACTTTCGATCCTATGTGATTATACAATAGGATCGGGTCTATGTCAAGGAAAAAGCCTTCACATAAACCCGATTTTTAAAAACCTCTGTTTTGCACAAAATTACGGCAGGCTGATCCCAAAGCCTGAGAGCAAATCTCCCAATCCGCTCTCCCCGATTTTTTTCTGCAAATATTCCTGCAGCGCCTCTACCGCTCCGCTCACCCGCACATAGGCCCTTCCCTGCTCTGTCCGGAAGCCGTCCAGGCTCAGGGATGCCTGCAAATCACCTAACGGAATCCGCAAAAGCTGCGAGCCGATGACAACCGTGTCTTCCTGAGCCTCCATTCCCTCCGGCAGCTGGACGAAATCCAGGACAGGGCCAGGAGGCCGGCACCTTCAGCCTGCCTACCTTCATATCGCTGATTTGCAGAGAAAACTCCTTGCCGGCCTCTAAGTAAATCATCTGTCCCTGGGCGGTAATTCCCAAATCCTTCCCCAGTCCCTCGCACACCAGGTACAGGCTGACGGCTCCCGGTGTTTCGCCTAGCTGCAAATACAGCTTTTTGACCCGATGCCCCGCCAGGGTCAGGCCGTTTTCCTGAATATAATAGGAGAAAAAGCCGTTGATCTGATCTTGGGTGATCTCCGTTTCCTGTCCTGTAAGAGCCGCCTTTACCGCAGGCTCCACAATATCAGTGGAAGGCTCCGCCTCGTATTTGCCCGCGTTGTCGTCAGTGGTGGCCAAAAAATAAAGCACTCCGGCGGCAATGCCTAAAAGCACCACCAGCACCGCCAGTACAATCAAAATTTTTGTCAGTACCTTCATTCTTTTCTCCTTTTCTGCATGGGATTCCTATCCGTTAAGATTGAATCCTACGGCCGCGCTGCTTGATGAAAATCTGCTCTTTAGGCCGTTTTATCCTTCCGCCGCTTCAAGAGGAAGCCGCCCCTCGGCGTCAAGCGATACAGTTGGCGGCCTGTCGCTTATGCTTGCGTCTCCCGGTTCACCGCTTCTTGCCCGGCAGGCACGCGCTCCTGGCCTTCTCCCCTCTGGGGTTATTTCAATTCCACAATGGTGACGCCGGCCTCGCCCTCGCCGTAATTGCCCAGCCGGTAGCTTTTTACCGAGGGGTGGCGTTTTAGCCGCTCCTGTACTGCTTTTCGCAGCACGCCGGTTCCTTTTCCGTGAATGACGGTCAGCAGGGTAATGCCGGAAAGCAAGGCGCTGTCGATAAAGTTATCCAGCTCCATGATTCCTTCCTCAACGGTCATCCCCCGCAGATCCACCTCCTGCTGCGCCGGCGCGCTGGCCCGGGTTTTCACCGTCCTCACGCCCCGGCCCTTGGGCTTCTGCACCTTTTCCTGCTTTAACAGCCGCAGGTTGCCGACCGGCACACGGGTTTTGATGATTCCCGCCTGTACCAGCACATTTCCGGAGCTGTCCGCCGGCTCCAGCACCACGGCTTTTTTATCCAAATCATAAATCAGCACGCTGTCCCCGGCTTGGAGAGCCTGGGCAGACGGTAATCCTCCCCTTGCTTTTCCTTCACCGGATCGGCGGTGTTCTCCATCTCACGGATGCCTGCCTTTAGCCTTGCCTTAGCCTGGGCGTCGATTTCTTTATTCTTTTTCCTCAGGTCATCCAACTCATCCATTAAAGCCTGGGCCTGGGCTCTCGCCCTGGCCACCAGGTTTCTGGCCTCTACTCGGGCCTTTTCCAGCTCCGCCTCCGAATCCCGGCGAAGCTTTTCCGCCCGCTGTTCCGCCTCCTGGCGGTACTGCTGGGCCTGAGCGCTCAGCTCCTGGGCTTCCTTCCGTTCCTGCTCCAGGCTCTGGCGGCTCTCCTCCAGGTTCCGGACCACATCCTCAAACCGGGAATTTTCCGCCGATACCAGCTCTCTTGCCCGGGCTACGATATGCTGATCCATTCCAAGCCGCTCGGAGATGGCAAAGGCGTTGCTCCGCCCGGGCACGCCGATCAGCAGGCGTAGGTAGGCCGCAGAGTGGCCACATCAAACTCGCAGCAGCCGTTTTCCACACCGGCGGTCTGCAAAGCATAGGCTTTCAGCTCCGCATAATGAGTGGTGGCGGCGATCCTCACCTGAGAGGCCCGCAAGGTTTCCAAAATCGCCATTGCCAGAGCCGCACCCTCTACCGGATCGGTGCCAGCCCCCAGTTCGTCGATCAGCACCAGGCTGATTCCCTCCCGCTCCACATAGGACAAGATATGAATCATATTAGTCATATGCGCGGAAAAGGTAGATAATGACTGTTCAATGCTTTGCTCGTCGCCGATATCGGCCAGAACCTGGCTGAACACCGACACCATGCTGCCGTCGGAAGCTGGAAGCAGCAAGCCGCACATAGCCATTAGGGTCAGCAGGCCGATAGTTTTCAGGCTGACGGTTTTACCGCCGGTATTGGGGCCGGTGATCACCAGCGTGTCAAACTGAAGCCCCAGCTCAATATCCGTAGCCACCACGGCTTTCGGGTCGATCAGCGGATGCCGGGCCTTTTTCAGATAAATTTTTCCCTGGTCGTTTACCTCAGGCAAAGTCGCTTCATTCGATAGGCCAGCTTGGCCTTGGCGAATAAAATATCCAGCTCAATGGCGGCGTTATAGCCTTCGATAATGCTGTCGGCAAAGCCGCCCGCCTCCTGGGAAAGCTCATACAAAATCCGCTCGATCTCCGCTTCCTCTTTGGATTTCAGCACCTTGATATCATTATTGGCCTCCACCACCGCCATAGGCTCCACAAAAACCGTGGCGCCACTGCCGGAGGTATCATGCACCAGCCCGGGCACCTCGCCCCGGCACTCGGCCTTTACCGGCACCACGAACCGGCCTCCCCGCAGGGTGACGATGGGCTCCTGGAGATATTTTGATAGGCCGGGGAATGGATCATATGATCCAGCTTTTCCCGAACCCGGAGTGAAGCGGCGTTGATTTTCCGCCGGATGTCTCCCAGCGCCTGGGACGCGCCGTCAGCCATTTCCTCCTCGGACAAAATAGAAGAGGCGATTTTTTCTTCCAGGTATTTGTTAGGGGTCAAAGCCTCAAAGCGCCAGTCGATAGAAGTTTCCAGCCCCTCAGAACGTTTTCTCCACTGGGTAAGGCCGCGCATAACCCTTAAAACCTCAGCCACCTTTAACAGCTCCCCCATAGACAGGGAAGCGCCCGCCTGAGCCCGCCGCAGGGAATTGGTCACATTCTGTAGCCCTCCAAAGGAGGGCTGCCAAAACGCCCCGTCAGCATATGGCATCGTCGGTTTCCTGTAATAACAGCTTCACTTCATATAAGCCGGTGCTGGGCTCCATACTCAAATCCGCTCCTGGGATTCTGAGCATGAGGCTCCCGGCTCAGCAGCTGCAATACTTTGTCGAGCTCTAAAGCCCGGTAATGTCGGTTTTTATCATAACCATCGAACTCCCTAAAACTTTAACATACAAATCAGCGCTTTTCGCTTTTAATCTTTATTATCTCCGTGATATCTGAATCTTATATTTAATTCATAGAAATCTCTCCGGCGGGCGCCATACAGGCGCCGCGTCATTTCACTGAAACGCTGATCATGAAAGCAATTCCTCTTTTTCCACAGCGCCGGCACTATAAGCGATCAAATTTTTTACAAATCCGCACTGGAAAAATAAGAACAGCCAATACCTCAACGCCGGATAACACAAAAAACAGAATGATCATCGCTTCCACACTTGCTTTGACGAGATACAACAAAACAGAAGCAATCGCGCTGACCAGCGCGAAAAAAGCGCATAGATTTCCGGCTGTATGATTCGCACACTCCCACTTTTCTTTATTTTCCATTACTCTTTTGTCATGGTACCCCACTGTGAAATCAGGGAACCTCGTATGCCTTTTCTTTAATACAAAAGCTAAAATCCTAAAATAAGGGCAAAAACTATATAAAGCGATAATACTGCGAAAACTTTCATCATCAATTCCCGCCTCCCTCCAAATTCGGGTTTGCTTTTCCGCACGGAAGCTTTACCGCCCAGTCCTCCTTTCCAATCCAGCCAATGAAAGGGCCTCAGCCAGCAGGCCCTTAGACGCAGCTGGCTGAACAGGCCGCGCAGGCACAGCCAGACGTCCTCCGCAGGCCGCGGAGCGCGCCGCCCGGGAAAGCTTATGGAAGCCTTGCGGGACGGCCATACACGGGCACAGCCGGCCAAACATTCTCTGCAAGCCGCAATGAGATCTGCCCATCACAGGCCGCGGGCAGGCTTAAAGAGCACCGAGGCTTTTCCAGCCGGCAATCAAACACCTCCGCCGTCACAAACCACGGAGCGCTCAAGTGTCCGGGGAGGACGGGACGCAAATCTGCTTATAAAAATCCAGCGTGGCAAAGCCCCGCTCCACCGTATTCAGCAGGTAGCGCTCAGAAGCCTTCGCCAAGGCTTCCAAATCCTTGGCTGGCAGGGTAAAGCTGAAGACCTTATTGAAATCCGCATAGATGGTATGGCGCAGAGCGGTGGTGACGCCCCGGTTCATCAAAACTCCGCCCGGGGCGAACTGGGGATAACAGCTTCCGCAGTAAAGGCTGCCCTGCTTCACCATAAAATACATCTGATCCGCCTCATAAGCACCGCACTGGGCGCAGCAGATCAAATCCGGCATAAAGCCCGCTAAAGACAGCATCCGCATTTCCACAATGGCCTTGATTTGAGCCGCGGGCAGCTTGCCCTTGCCTAAAAAATACAAGGCGTTCAGCACCAAACGCAAAAAGTCCCCCGCCTCCATTTTTTCCGGAGCCAGCGCCAGCGCCAGCTCACAGAAATATTGGGCAAGGGAAAGCTTTTCAAAATCCGTACGCAGCGAAAAAAACACCTCGATAGGCTCCGCTTCGTCGATTATGTATTTTTCCCGTCCCTCGTAGATGCTTAGACGGGAATAGCACAACAGCTGGGTGGAGGAAGCGCTGCGGCTTTTCATGGCCTTGGCGCCCCGGACAAAAGCCCGCAGGATTCCCTGCTCCCTGGTCAATACCGTTACCAGCCGGTCGCTTTCACCGATGCTCTGCTCCCGTATGATCAGGCCGTCCGTATTGATCTGCATGTATGTTTCCTCCCTGGGGAACTTGCGCCGTATTCTCAGCCGCGGCGCGGTAGCTAAGGTAATCCTGTACGGCTCCGCTGTGGAAGAACTGCTCCCATGCTGTTTTTTCGTCCAAAAGAAAACCTTCTTTCCGTCACTGATCTTGTGTTATCAGTATGGTTGGAAATAGGGTTCGCTATTGCAGGAAATTTTTTCACGCGGGACTTACTGATCGAAATCCGACTGGGAATATCCAAAATTTCTCAGAAGCCCCTCTCGGTTTCGCCAGTCTTCCTTGACTTTTACCCATAGCTTCAGGTTGATTTTTCCACCAAAGAATTGCTCCATATCCGCCCTGGCATAAGTGCCTACCCTTTTCAGCATGGCGCCGCCTTTGCCGATAATAATTCCTTTGTGGGTGTCCCGTTCACAAAAAATAGTAGCGTCGATATCGATAATGCCGTTTTCCCGTTCCTTCATTTTCTCAATGGAAACCGCTACCCCGTGAGGCACCTCTTTATCTAAAAGGCGCAGCAGCTTTTCCCGGATGATCTCTCCCGCAAGCACACGTTCCGGCTGGTCTGTCAGAGCGTCGTCGTCAAAAAAGTGAGCGCCGGGCATCGCCTGCTTCTTCAGCTCGTCCACCAGCCGCCTACGCCGTCGCCTGTCTGGGCGGAAACCGGCACCACCGCGTCAAAGTCAAATTGCTCCATGAATTTGGTGATCTGGCGGATCAAAACGGATTTATCCTCCAGCAAATCGATTTTATTGATGGCCAAAACCGCCGGTAAGGACAGGCTTTTGAACTTTTTCATCAATTCCAAATCCGCCGGAGCGATTTCCTTTCCCGCTTCCGCCACCAGCATACAGGAGTCCACTCCCGCCACCGACTCGGTGACAGAGCGGACCATGTAATCTCCCAACCGGTTCTCGGCTTATGCAGCCCGGGAGTATCGATAAAGATCAGCTGGGTCTCCCGCTGGGTCAGCACGCCGGTGATCCGGGTGCGGGTGGTCTGGGGCTTGCTGGAAACGATAGCCACCTTCTGGCCCAGCATGGCGTTCAGAAGGGAGGACTTCCCTACGTTCGGCCTTCCTACAATGGCGATAAACGCGCTTTTCTGTTTTGTCTGTTCCGGCATCTTGTTACCTCTTTCTTACTTTTCCAGCCCAGCGGGCAAAGGCTCTTCCGATCCACAACGGCCCCTTGGCCACGTAAACAGCGATCAGGGCTGTAGCCGCCAGGGTTACGGCCAGCATCCAAGGCTTGTCCAGGAAAAAGCGGAAGATCCTGGCAAACGCGTCAGGCTGCCACAGAATGACGGCGCCCACCACTACAGAAAAAAACGCGCAGACGAGCACCGCTCCCGCCGCGATATCCTTAGCAGCCCGGGCCAAGGGATTGTAATCGGCGGCAGATAAATCGGCAAGCTCCTCTGCGGCGGTGTTGAGCATCTCCGCGGAGATCACGCTGGAAATGGTAAGGATCAAACAGCGTACTGGGTTTTCGTCAAGGGTAAAAAAGGCGAAAATGCCAGACACATA
>ENA-OQLB01000608-OQLB01000608.1-human-gut-metagenome-genome-assembly--contig:-NODE-608-length-19328-cov-7.877194_pt1 | contig 19328 bp, 27 predicted proteins | sample MGYA00242656_ERZ504813 | MGnify/ENA primary metagenome ERZ504813 (study PRJEB26092, sample SAMD00036388) | human gut metagenome | host: Homo sapiens | study: EMG produced TPA metagenomics assembly of... | reverse complement strand
CGCGGCCATTCGCGGGGCCACGCGCCGGCGCAGCGCCACACGCCCAAGCGCTGGGCGGTGGTCGACGAGCTCAACTATCTCGACATGCTTCCCGGCATCTATTTCATATTCTCGCGCAACGGCTGCGATCAGGCCGTCGAGCAGTGCATCAATGCGGGGCTGGAACTCACCACCGAGGACGAGATGCGGCGCATCCGCGCCATCGTCGACGAGATGGTCGCCGGGCAGTTGAGCCAGGAGGATCTCAAGGCGTTGCAGTTCTCCCGGTTCAGGTTCGCGCTGGAGGAGGCTTCGCGTCCCATCACGCCGGCATGGTCGCGCTGTTCCGGCAGATAGTCGAACGCCTGTTTGAAGAGGGACTGGTGAAGATGGTCTTCGCGACGGAGACGCTCGCGCTGGGCATCAACATGCCTGCGCGCTGCGTCATCGTCGAAAAGCTGGAGAAGTTCAACGGCAGCGGGCATGTGCCGCTGACACCGGGGGAGTTCACCCAGCTGACCGGTCGCGCCGGCCGTCGCGGCATCGATACGATCGGACACGCGATCGTCGTCGACCATCGCGATTTCGTACCTGCGACCGCCGCCGCATTGTCCAGCAAGCGCGTCTACCCGCTGCATTCGAGCTTCCATGCCACGTTCAACATGGCCGTCAATCTGCTCAACACCAGCGACTACGAGACGACTCGCGCCACGCTGGACCATTCCTTCGCCCAGTGGGAGGCCAACGAGTCGGCCTGGCAGCTCGAATCGCAACTGACCACGCTGAAACAGGCGTTGGACGGCTATGAGCAGGCATTCCACTGCGAGTACGGGGATTTCGCGTCTCTGATGCGCATCCGCATGGAGCTGTCCGACCTGGAGAAGAACGGCCGGCGCAAGCTCAAGCAGACCGCCTTCCCGACCGACGAGCAGCGCAAGAACACGTTCCGCGAGCTGGACCAGTCCATCGAGACCCTGAAGAAGCGCGACCGCGAACATCCGTGCCGGCAGTGCCCCGACATGCAGCAGCATATGAAATGGGGCCATCGCTGGATTCGCGAGATGCGCGAATACGAGCGGGTGCAGCACAGGTACGAGTCGCGCACCGGGTCCGTGGCCCGGCAGTTCGACCGTATCTGCTCCATCCTGGAACAGCTGGGATACGTGAAGCGCGACGGGACGGACATGCGATTGAGCGAGCAGGGGCAACTGCTGCGCCACATCTACAGCGAGCAGGACATCGTGCTTGCCGAAGCGCTGGAACGCGGCATGTTCGACCATCTGACGGCGCGACAGCTCGCCGCGGTGCTCTCCGCCCTGGTGTTCGAAGCCAGGGGAGGCACCGGGGGAGAACCGAGGCGCTGGCCCGGCGGCATCCAAGGCCCGGTCGCCCAGACTTCGCAATCTTTGGACTGTCTGCATGCGCAGCTCACGATGCTGTGCGAGGATGAGGGCTTGACGACCTGCAGCAACTCGACTTCGGCATAGTCGACATCATGTACGACTGGGCCAGCGGCAACAGTCTGGCATATGTGCTGCATGACCGGGACATGACCGGCGGCGATTTCGTGCGCAACGCGAAGCGTCTGTCCGACATCCTCCAGCAGATCTCGGCGGCAGAGCCGTATCTGCCGCAGGGGAGCGCGCACCTCGCCCAGGTCGCGCACGAGGCCATGGAACTGGTCAACCGCGGCATCGTCGCCTATTCGGGCATCGGCGAGGGCTGACGGAATCGTCGCAGGCGGCAAGGCAGGACCGGAACGGGGAATATACGACTCGTCCGAACTGTTTTGTAGCGTGATAATAGTTTTCGGGAAAGATTGACAAGAAAGACCACAAGGAGGAACGTCATGGCGGAACGCAGCCTACGCGGTATGAGCATCGGCGCAAAATCACTGGAATCCGACGACAACGTGGACTTCGCCGCACGCAGCGAGGTGGCGTACATCTGTCCCAAGGGACACCGGACCATCCTGCCGTTCGCCGAGGGCGCCGAAATCCCCGACGAGTGGGAATGCCGCTGCGGCACCATCGCGCACCGCGAGGGCGACGGCGACGAGGAGGCCAACGAGATCGCCAAGCCACCAGGACCCACTGGGACATGCTGCTGGAGCGTCGCAGCGAGGACGAACTGAAGAAGCTGCTGGACAAGCGTCTTGAAATGCACCACAGCGGCTGGATCCCGACTACGAGTAAGGGAGAGGCATGTCTCAGCATCAGGTCACGACCCGGCAGCGCAGGAACGTGGTGCTGCTCGACCTTGACGGTACGTTGACGCAATCGGACCCGGGCATCATCGCCTGCGCCACCAAGGCGTTCGAGGAGCTCAGCCTGCCGGTTCCCGACGATCAGGAGATGCACCGGTTCATCGGACCGGCCATCATCGAGTCGTTCAGACGCAACCATATGCCGGACGAGCTGCTGGACCGCGGCGTGGAGATATACCGCGAATACTATGCGGACAAGGCGGTGTTCGACGACCCGAACAATCCCGGCCACAAAATTCCCGGACGACTGTACAACAGCGTGTACGCCGGTATTCCCGAGCAGCTGGCGGCATTGCGCGCCGACGGCTTGCACCTGGCAATCGCCACGTGCAAGCCGCAATATCAGGCCGAGCCAGTGTGCGAGCATTTCCATCTCGATACCATGGTCGACGGCATCTACGGCGCCAGCACAGACAATTCGCGCATCGACAAGGATCAGGTCATCCGATACTGCTTCGACAGCATCGGATTCGATGCGGATGCCGGTGACCGCGCCTGATGGTCGGCGACCGTTGGACCGACGTTGACGGCGCCATCGCATGCGGGCTCGATTGCCTGGGTTGCCGTTGGGGGTACGCCGAAGCCGGTGAGCTTGAGGAACATGGCGCATACCGCATCATCGATACCGTCGATGAGCTTGCCGCCGCGGTGAATGATTATTTCGCGAAGTGACCATCTGACATACCGTACTATTATCCGATAATTACGCTGTGCGACAGTGATTCGACCGGGCTTCAGGAATGGCCTTATTCCAACGGTGTGAAGCCATATTAATCAGTGGTTTGGACCGAAGCCTGCCAAAGGTAGCCAAACCCGTATATGACAATTGGCTATGGGGATGGAGCGGCCCACGGCCTCGGTTTGCATTGCCCTTGCCGTGGGCCGGTTTCATCATACCCGGCGTCCATCTGCGGACGAGCCCCGATGCGTCGTGGTAGGCCACCGTGCCGCGCTCCGACCTCCAGAAGCCCTGCCATTCTGCGTCTCGCGGCTCCTGTCGAAGTCGAAGCAGCCATCCCTCAGAAGGGCCATGAGATCGGGTTCGACGGGTTCGCCGGTCACAGGGTCGTTGACGACCAGACTCAGGTTGCAGCGTTGCGCCTCACGGCGGAGATTCGCCATGACTTCGGCAGACCGCCGGGCTCGAACGTCACGAGGCGGTCGTCCGGCACCACGCGCCAAGTGTCCGTCAGGACGTTGCGCGGGTCGCGGTCGGGCAGGTCGGGGCGTTCGGGCGCACGTCGTCGGGTCGATTCTCCCGAATGGCTCCTCGACCTTCCGGCTCCCGCCCAGCAGCAGGTCGTCCGGCGAGGCGTCCGTCCCCGTCAGCCAGTTCCACGGGCGTTCCAGCCCGCTCCGCCCCATCCACAGTCCGCCGCCCCCGTCGCGCCACAGTCTCCAGCTCCTTCGACATATGCCTGCCAACCTTTCGACGTTGTTTTCCTATCCATCTAAGGCATGACGCGGAAAGCGGCCGGACAGCCAAGGGCATGACTGGTTACGCGGTGGAGTTCCGTATCCCGACGGAGCATTTCATGTCCTCACTGACCAAGGTGTCCTCCACGACGAGGGCGAGGCACAGGGCTTGGATACGCAGGTACGCGCGTGGCGTCCGGCGGGCGGCAATCGAAGCGGGCGCATACGGAGACGCCGGAACCGACGAGAGGCTGTGGCCCGACGACGACAACTCCCACTGCCGCGCCACCGTGTTCATGGAGCACCCGGCCTCTCCGCGTATGGCGTGACGATGTGGGTCTACATCATACCGGTCGGGCGCATACCCGACATGCCCGCGTGGTTCGTGTCCATGATGCCGGGGGCCAAGGGCACGCTCGCGTCCATCGAGCTGGACTCCGAGACCGAATGGCTCAACTCCAACCAGCGCAACGAGGGGCCGGAGCGCGACGAGAAGCTGGCCCGCATCATGGCGAAGGGCTACGACTCTTGGAAGGACAAGCCCGCGGTGCTGGGCGACGACGTGATGCTCGTGGCGGCGTGCCTCTGTCCGCATCCCGACCTTCCGATGGATTCGAGTAATTCGGCCGAGGACGTGCTGTCGTTCGCGGCCTGCGGGGCCACGCTCGGCAAGCTGCCGCAGAAGCCTGCGGTCACCGTATCGACGCTCTCGCCCAAGCTGTCACGACCGGGGCACCACGGCCTTGAGGTCATGGCCCTGCATATGCCGACGGGCATCTACCTGCCCATGCTCCTCACCGCCTGAGCCGCACACAGCCAACGGCGGAACGACGATCAGGAGGGCCCATGATGAACGACGAATCCACCCAAGGCAACGACGGACCGACGACCAAAGGCAAGCGCCGCTGGCCCAAGGTCGTCGCGGGAATCACGGCGGGTTGCGTGATGGCGGTCCTGCTGTGCCCGACCCTGCTCATGCTCGGCTTGGCGGACGGCGGCCTCGGCGGGACCAGCGCCCGCACGGAGCGGAGCCACGGCATTGCAAGGCTTGGGCGGGTGACTACCTCGCCCTCGGCGGCGGGTACGACCGTCTGACGCTGAAGGCCGACTGCTCGATGGAGGGCATCAAAACCTACGGCTACGGATACGTTTTCGACTACGTGCCGGGCTCGTTCACCGACCAAGGCAACGGCATCAATGCCTTCCGACGCGAAGGCGCGTTGTGTGACGGATGCGGAGCTCTTTCAGCCGGCCTCAACGGCAGTTGCAACGACCGCCCGGACTTCAGGGGCGCTTCGAGCTCCAGCCCACCGAGGACTCCCCGACGGGCGTCGTGCTCTACTTCGCCTCGCGCGACGGCCTCAAGTCGGACGACTCCGACATGCACAACTACCTAGCGCCGGAGGGTTACACGGGATACCGCGGCGGGGATGCCAAGGACGACGCCCCGAACCCCACGGGCGCGAGGAGCGTCGCACTGCGCTAGTCCCGTACCACCGGCGACACCACGCACCGGATTCCCTCGGGACCCTTGATCTCGAACGGCTGCCTCGCACCGCTCCTGCGCCAAGCGAGCGTCACCTCGTCGCAGTCCATCGCGGCGAGGAAATCGGCCACGACGTTCGGGGCCAGGGCGGCGGCCTCCACGGCGAACGCCGAGGAACCCACGCCGCCGAACGTGGAGGTCACCTTCACCAAGGTGACCGACGGAACGGGGTTCGGCACGGCCGACCAGTGCTGGCTCGACTCGGCCAACGGCTACACCGGAGGGGCGAACGACGACAAACCGGGTGACAACACCGCAGACGACGGCGTTGTGTGCTCCGGCGACTACGTGGAATACGAGATGGACCTGAAGTTCAAGGGCGGTGTGAACAACAGCGTCAGGCTCGTGCCGTCCGCCCCCGAAGGCTTCCCTCTGAGCTACAGCTCCGGCAAGGGGAGCTTCTGCCGATCCGAGGGCCAGTTGTCCGCCAAGGGGTACAACGGGGGCGGCTGCACGTTCCGGGCCCCGGACGGCTATACGAACGAGGTGAGGCAGACCCTCTGGTACTTGGCCGACAACTACGGCGGCAAGCCGCTGCGGGGCCAGACCATGACCTTCGATCTGTACACCGGCAACGACGCGGACGGCTGGGCCAAGTACTCAAGCGTCGAGTTGGAGCCCGTCACGGTCATCTCGATGACCTACGCCGAGGCCAGCGTGGACACCGACGACGGATACGACCTTGAGTGGGGCAAGGACGCCAAGACGCTGGAGGGCACGTTGAACATCCACACGGACCCCATACGCCCGAAGCGTCCCAGACGGCCAAGGGACTCAGCAACCGCTCTATCGGCTGGTCCGGCACGCTCGACCTGAGCGCGTTCCCCACGGGGACGTACCTCAAGGGCGCTTACGGAGGCAAGACCTTCCGCCCCGCTGACGGCAAGCTGCATCTGGACAGCGCCACGGACGGCACCAGCTTCAACATCGAGATACCCACGCCGAAGGCATGCGGCGACGGGGAGCACCCCGAACGGCAGGCCGGACTCCTGCATCGAGGGCAACGGCAGGCTCTCCTACACGCTGCACATGGACTTCGACAAGGGCTCCCCGGCCTACCCGGACGGCACCCCGGCGACTCCGGTCACGAACGACGGCAGCGAGCTCGGCACCGGCAAAGGGGAGGACTACGACACCGGGTCGGTGGGTTTCATCGGCTACTACGGCGATGACCTGAGCGCCGCGCGGGGTGCTCCAACAACAACTGGGGCGTCGTGCATGTGACGCGCAGGGACATCCCGGACGGCAAAATCTTCCGCAAGCTGTTCCAGACCTCGAAGGCCGAGGGGCAGACGATCTTCGAGGACGGCTACACCACCTTCGGCAAGGGCGACGGCGAACGCACGCTGAACTACAAGTACACCGGGAAGGGTTACATTCTGGCCGAGAAGGTGGCCGCAGGCACCGAGATTCGCGTCCGGTTGCAGATCAACGCCAAGGAGGTCGTCGGGTGCAGGGAGTCGGGCTGCAAGCTGACGTTCTACGACAGTTTCGACTATACCAATAAGTTCCTCCCCTCCAAAGGGGTCGTCATACGGAACGGCGACAGGAGCTACACCGACGGCGTGAAGGTCGCATGGACCGAAGTACCTGCGGTGCAGGGCGACGATGACAAGGAGCCGGACACTTGGCATTTCAACAGCACCCCCGACGACGAGATGCCGGTGGACTGGTCCGACGGCATGCCCACGGAGGCCGACGTGGAGGAAGCCGATGACATGTCCGTCAAGGCTTCCTATGAGATCACCCCGGAGCAGGCGGCGAGCGACGACCCGTGGGAGGCCGTCTTCTACGTGAGGATGCAGGAGGGCACCAACTACAGCCAAGACCACATGCTCGGCGTGGTCGAGACCAAGGACGGCAACGCCGTCAAGGGCAACTACTCCGGCGCTGTGGACGGGGTGTCGGTCCTGCCGATGTACGCCACCGCGTCCGAGTCCGTCTCCGTCACGGACGCGCAGGGCGGATACCGCAACGCCGCGCGTCCGGGCGACACGCTCGAATACGGACTGTCCTCGAACGTCAAGAACGTCAAGGTCTACGACGGCTTCAAGGCGCGGTTCACGGCCTGCGCGGACCCGTGGCTCACCGGGTTCAGGCTGCCCGAGTACGAGACCGACGAGTGGGACATGACCGCGCTCGACAAGTCCAAGGCCGTGGAGAACGGCTGCGCCGTCGGAAGCACCCCGCTGCTGTTCGACCACAAGGGCAAGGCGACCTACACGGAGATGTCCCTGAGCCTCTACTGGACCGCCAAGGTCTCCAACTTCGCCAACGCCTCCCGCACCATCTCCAGCCCGGCGAGAATCGAGGCGAGCACCCCGGCGTCGCACGGTTTGAAGGCCGATAAGGCCGTCAGCGAATGGTCGTCCGACCCCGCGCCCGTCGAATCCCGCCTCGGAACGGAGGGCATGCTGACCTCCGCGTCCGAGAGCATCACCCGCGCCGAGGCCGGCGCGGACGGATTGCGGTACGAGTGGAACATCTACAACAACCTGACCGGCCTCGCGGGCGAGGTGAGAACCGTCATCAAGCTGCCGAGCAACGACGACTCGAAGCTCGCCAACGGTGGCAAGGGGCCGGACGGCACTTGGAACGGCTACGACCGTGGCGGCTCCAAGTTCACCGACTACGTGCTCGCGGGGGAGCCGCGGCTTGACGACGCCGACACCATCACCTCGCAGGGCGAGCAGGCCGCCGCTTGGCTGGGCGGCGGGGACTGGGACACCGGAGACCGGCTCGCCAAGGCGTTCGACGCCCGTTTCGCGGCCACGTTCGCTAACGGCGGCGGCGACCAGAGCAAGGTGGGTCTGGCCGACCTCGTTCCGCTGAGCCGCGAGATCGCTTCCCGTGGCGAGGACGCCTCGCTGGCGATGATGGTCCGCAACATCGCGGTGCATGCCAAAGCGGGCGAGGACGTGTCCGGCGACGTCGCCGTGCTGTCCTATTGGATACCGGAGCTGCCCGGCATGAAACCGGACGACATGCTGGAGGACTGGCGCGGGCACGCCGACGAGACCCGCGAGTACATCAGGTTCCTTCAGGACCTCGGGTTGCAGGCCGAGGGCAGCGTCGAGACGCTTGACGCCGCCGACATGGACTGACCTCTTCCACAAAAGAAAAACCACCGTTTTGCAACGGTGGTTTTTGTCGCTCAGCTCGCCTTGGCGAAGCCGCTCGTCGACGCGGCGATGACGCTGATGGCGCTGGACGCGTGGTATTCGCGCATGGCGGGCATCGAGCCGGATTCGCCGGTGATGTCGTTCTTCAACACGTATTTCAACGATGATTTCATGGCGGAACGTTTCCAGACGATGTCTCTGGATCCAGGCAAGGCCGGCCGCCTGTGACGCCTGGGACGGCCGCGGTGGGTGTTAGGAAACCGTTAACAATCCGTCCGTGGGCGTATGGGTTCCGTTAGATTCGGAGCATGACTTCGCTCAGGGCTATATCATCAAGATGCTTATTGGAAATAGGTCCGGCCGCGCCCGCGAACGCGGCGGCGGCCGGACCGTGCATCTGATGATTGGAGAAGAGTAACATGCCTTGGTGGGTTGATGCCGCCTATGTCGTGGGCGTAGTGGCGCTGTTCATCGCCTTCGACCTGATCGCGAAGGCGGTGGATCGTCTATGATGGCTGTTTTCTGCGCCATCGGCGTCGTATTGGGAATCGCCGGTGTGGTGTATATGGGGGTCGCCCTGTGCCGCCCGGAGCGGTTCTGAGGGCCGGGGAAGAGTCTTAAGGTTCCGAAATGGTATATCTCTATGCTTTTATGGCGTTCGGTTTGATCGCTTGATCCTGGCGGCCATATACCGGCCGTTGGGCGATTACATGTATCGCGTGTACACGACCGATAAGGATCTGTTCTTCGAAAAGTGGATCTATCGCATCATCGGCGTGGATTTCTCGAAAGGACAGTCCTGGAAGGCGTATTTCCGCGGAGTGCTTGGCTTCTCCGTGATGAGCCTGCTGGTCCTGTACCTGCTGCAGCGCGTGCAGTCCTGGCTGCCGTTCTCGCTGGGCTTCGACAACGTGCCGGCTCCGCTGGCGTTCAACACGGCCGCATCCTTCGTGACGAACACGAACTGGCAGTCCTATTCGCCTGACCAGACGTTGGGCTATTCCGTCCAGATCGCAGGCCTGTGCGTGCAGAACTTCGTTTCCGCCGCGGTCGGCATCGCCGTATCCATCGCCCTGGTGCGCGGCTTCATGCTGCGCCGCTCCGATACGATCGGCAATTTCTGGGTGGACCTCATCCGCGGCACGTTCCGCATCCTCATGCCCCTGGCCATCGTGATGGGCACCATCCTCATCGCGTTGGGCGTCGCACAGAATTTCTCGGGCTTCACCACCGTCGCCACCGTGGCTGGCGGCGAACAGACCATCATGGGCGGCCCGGTGGCTCCCAGGAGGCCATCAAGGAACTGGGCACCAACGGCGGCGGCTTCTTCAACGCCAATTCGTCCCATCCGTACGAGAACCCGAACATGTGGACCAACCTCATCGAGATCCTGCTGATGTTGGCCATCCCCGTCGCGCTGACCCGCACGTTCGGCCGCATGATCGGCAACATCCGTCAGGGCTATGCGCTGCTCGGCGCCATGGTCGTCCTGTTCGGCATCTCCTTCTTCGCCGTCGTGAGCTTCGAATCCTTCGTGGACGATCCGCTCACCTCCCTCACCGGAGGCTCCATGGAAGGCAAGGAGGACCGCTTCGGCATCGTCTGGTCCGCGCTGTTCGGCACCACGTCCACAAGCACGTCCACCGGCGCGGTCAACTCCATGCATGATTCCTACACCGCGCTCGGCGGTATGATGTACATGTTCAACATGATGCTGGGCGAAGTCTCCCCGGGCGGCGTCGGCGCAGGCCTGTATGGCATCCTCGTCATGGCCGTCGTGGCCGTGTTCATCGCAGGCCTCATGGTCGGCCGCACGCCGGAATACCTCGCAAGAAGATCGGCCGCGCGAGATGAAGATGGCCTCGCTGTACTTCCTCGTCATGCCGGTCACCGTGGTGCTGTTCGTGGCTCTGAGCTTCGCCATCCCGGGCATCCGCGAAGACACGTTCGCGGCCCTGAACAACAGCGGAAACCATGGTCTGTCCGAAGTGGTCTACGCGTTCGTGTCCGGCACCAACAACAACGGCTCCGCATTCGCGGGCCTGTCCGCCGACACCCCGTGGCTCGACACGATGATCGGCCTGGCCATGCTCATCGGACGGTTCCTGCCGATCATGCTGGTGCTAAGCCTGGCCGGCTCGCTGGCCAAGCAGGATGTCGTGCCGGAGACCGCCGGCACGATGAAGACCGACAACAAGCTGTTCGTTGGCCTGCTCGTTTTCGTCATTTTCATTATTTCCGCGCTGACGTTCTTCCGACGCTTGCTCTGGGACCGTTGGCAGAAGGTTTGGTGGCATAACATGTCTTCCGCGACCGCAAACGACGTCATCAACGACGTGCGTACCAGCAACAACGCATCGTTGCCGGCGATGCTGGGCAAGAGTCTGCCGGCGGCGTTCAGGAAATTCAGTCCCGCCAAGATGCGGCACAACCCCGTCATGTTCGTGGTATGGGTGGGCGCCGCATTCCTGACGCTCCTCGGAGTGTTCCAGCTGTTCATTCCGGAACTGTGCGCGGGCGAGCCGGTGTATTTCACCTGGATCATCGCCGTGTGCCTGTGGGCCACGGTGCTGTTCGCGAACCTCGCCGAAGCCGTCGCCGAAGGGCGCGGCAAGGCCCAGGCCGACGCGCTGCGCAAGACCCGCACCACCACGCCGGCCCACCTGGTCCGCGGATACGATGAAAAAGGCGATCCCGACGCACGCTCGTTGTCCGTCGCCATCATCGAAGTCCCGTCCTCCGACCTCAAACTCGGCGACGTGGTCGTCGTCGAAGCCGGACAGCTCATCCCCGGCGACGGCGACATCATCTCCGGCATCGCCTCCGTGGATGAATCCGCCATCACCGGCGAATCCGCCCCGGTCATCCGTGAATCCGGCGGCGACCGCTCCGCGGTGACCGGCGGCACCCGCGTGCTGTCCGACCGCATCGTCGTGCGCATCACCCAGAAGCCGGGCGAATCCTTCGTCGACAAGATGATCGCGCTGGTCGAAGGCGCGAACCGTCAGAAGACCCCGAACGAAATCGCCCTCGACGTGCTGCTGAGCTCGCTGACCATCATCTTCCTGATCGTCGTGATGTGCCTCAACCCGCAGGCCGGCGCGGTCGGCACCTCCGTCAGCCTCACCGTGCTGGTGGCGCTGCTCGTCTGCCTGATCCCGACGACCATCGGCGCGCTGCTGAGCGCCATCGGCATCGCCGGCATGGACCGTCTGGTCCAGCGCAACGTGCTCGCCACGTCGGGCCGCGCCATCGAAGCGGCCGGCGACGTGACCGCGCTGCTGCTCGACAAGACCGGCACCATCACGTACGGCAACCGTCAGGCATCCGAATTCCACGCGCTGCCGGGCATCGACCATGACGACATGGTCCGCGCCGCGGCGCTGAGCTCCCTGGCCGACTCTACGCCGGAAGCCAGTCGATCATCGCCCTGGCCGAACGCGAAGGCCATCACTTCGACATGATGCCGGGGGCGGAAGCGGTGGAATTCACCGCCGAGACCCGCATGTCCGGCCTGGACCTGCCCAACGGCGACCGCATCCGCAAGGGTGCCACCTCCGCGGTGGAAGCTGGATCGAACGCGAAGGCGGCGTCATGAGCATCGAAGTGCGCGACGCTCTGCACGACCGTGTCGACACCATCTCCGCGCAAGGCGGCACCCCGCTGGTCGTGGCCGAACAGCTGTCCACCGGCGAAGTCAAGGTGCTGGGCGTCGTCCAGCTCAAGGATGTCGTCAAGGAAGGCCTGCGCGAACGCTTCGCCGACCTGCGCAAGATGGGCATCCGCACCGTCATGGTCACCGGCGACAACCCGCTGACCGCGAAGGCCATCGCAGAAGAGGCCGGCGTCGACGATTTCATCGCCGAAGCCAAGCCGGAAGACAAGCTCGCCTACATCAAGGCCGAACAGGCCAAGGGACAGCTGGTCGCCATGACCGGCGACGGCACGAACGACGCCCCCGCCCTGGCCCAGTCCGATGTCGGCGTCGCCATGAACTCCGGCACCGCCGCGGCGAAGGAAGCCGGCAACATGGTCGACCTCGACTCCGACCCGACCAAGCTGATCGACATCGTCCGCATCGGCAAGCAGCTGCTCATCACCCGCGGCGCGCTGACCACCTTCTCCATCGCCAACGACATCGCGAAGTACTTCGCGATCATCCCGGCCATGTTCATGGACAAGTTCCCCGGTCTTGCCACGCTGAACATCATGGGACTGCACAGTCCGTTGTCCGCGGTGCTGTCCGCCATCATCTTCAACGCCATCATCATCGTGATCCTGATCCCGCTGGCCCTCAAGGGCGTGCGGTACCGCGCCGAGTCCAGCGACAAGATCCTGTCCAGGAACCTGTCCGTGTACGGTCTGGGCGGCGTGGTCGCCCCGTTCGTCGGCATCTGGATCATCGACCTGTTCGTGCGTCTGATTCCGGGATTCTAAGGAAATTAGGTAAGGGAAACGATTATGAAATCCGCATTGTCGTTGAATCTGCGCAGCTACTGGGCCGGCCTGAAGGCCGTGCTGGTCTGCACGCTCGCCGTGATCGTATACACGGCGTTGATGACCGGCATCGGCGCTCTGGGATTCCCCGAGCAGGCCAACGGCTCGATGATCACGAACTCCGAAGGTCAGATCGTCGGATCGTCCCTGATCGGACAGTCCTTCTCCGATGCCGACGGCGAAGCCATCGACAAGTATTTCCAGCCCCGTCCGTCCGCAGCCGGCGACGGATACGACGCGGCGGCGTCCAGCGGTGCCAACAAGGGACATTCCGATGAGGAATATCTCAAGACCATCGAAGAGCGCCGCGACGCCATCGCCGAACGCGAAGGCGTGGACGTGAAGCAGGTCCCCGCCGACGCGGCGACCGCCTCCTCCTCCGGACTGGACCCGCACATCAGTCCCGAATATGCGGCCATCCAGGTCGAGCGTGTGGCCGAAGCCCGTAGCATGGACGTCGAAGATGTCGAACGGCTCGTCAAGGAGCACACCACCGGCCGTGGTCTGGGCTTCATCGGAGAGCCTGTGGTCAACGTCGTCACCCTGAACCTGGCGTTGGACGACATGGAGTGAATCCGACTCTGAGGCGCATCGGATACGGTGCGCCTCAGATGTCAATCAGGCCAAAAAACTGGGATAATCCGTAGATGAAGGACATCCCGGACGATGCGGCACCGTCGTGCGCGGCGGTGCCGCATCCGTCCGGCTTGAGCCACGGAACGTATGGCATGCGGCGGAACTTCGAAATGGAGGGAATATGGCGGTGACGAAGCGGGGTACGCTGAGGGTTCTGCTCGGTGCGGCGCCCGGCGTGGGCAAAACATATGCGATGCTGTCCGAAGGCAGACGGCTGGTCGAGGAAGGCAAGGACGTCGTCATCGCCCTGTTGGAGACCCATGGCCGCAAAGCCACGCAGAACGCCGCCAAAGGCCTGGAGACGGTGCCTCGGCGCTGTATGAAATACCGTGGCATGTGGTTCAATGAAATGGATCTGTTCGCCGTCATCGCGCGCCGCCCGCAGGTCGCCCTCGTCGACGAGCTGGCCCATACGAACATTCCCGGATGCACGCACGAAAAACGCTGGCAGGACGTGGTCGACCTGCTGGACGCCGGCATCGACGTCATCACCACCATCAACGTGCAGCATATCGAATCGCTGAACGACGTCGTGCGGTCCATCACGAACAGCGAACAGCGTGAAACCGTTCCCGACAAGGTGCTGCGTTCCGCCGACAGCATCGAACTGATCGATCTGCCCCCGAAGAACCTGCGCGAACGTCTTTCCGCCGGCCTCGTCTATTCGGCGGACCGCGTGGACGCCGCATTGAGCAACTATTTCCGTGTGGGAAACCTGACCGCATTGCGCGAGCTGGCGTTGCTCTGGCTGGCGGGCAACGTCGACGAAGCGTTGCAGGAATACCGCAACGAACACCACATCAACGCGAAATGGGAGACCCGCGAACGCGTCGTCGTCGCGCTGTCGGGCGGTCCTGAAGGCGAACAGCTCCTGCGGCGCGGCGCAAGGGTCGCCAGGGCGTCCGGCGGCGGCGATCTGATCGCGGTGCACGTCACGGCCGAGGACGGGCTGCACGGATTCAGCCCGGGGCTGCTGGTGCAGCAGCGCGAACTCGTCGAAAAACTGGGCGGCACATACCATCAGATCGTCGGCGAAGACATCTCCGATGCACTGATCTCCTTCGCCCGCGCCAACAACGCGACGCAGATCATCGTGGGCGTCTCTCGACGCCCGCCCCTCGCCCGGTGGCTGGGTCGGCCGTCGTCGGCGAACGGCATCATCGCGAATTCGGGCGACATCGACGTGCACGTCGTCACCCACACGTTCGCGGCGAAAGGCATGCGCCTGCCGCGCATGAAACGCACCATGACGATGCGCCGGCGCATCGCAGGCTGCATATTCTCATTGCTGTCGGTGCCGCTTCTGGGCTGGCTGCTCATGCAATACAGCGGCGTGGATGCATTGTCCCGCGATTCCCTGTTCTTCCAGCTGCTCGTCGTCATCGCCGCGCTGATCGGCGGCGTCTCGTCGGCCACTTTGTGCGCGTTGCTGAGCGGTCTGGTGCTCGACTACGTCTACTTCCAGCCGGTGGGCTCACTGCATATGCTCAGGGCGCAGGACGTGATGACCATCGTGCTGTACATCCTCATAGGCATCATCGTGTCCTTCGTCGTCGACCGGGCCGACGAGAAGGCTCGGCAGGCCCAACGTGCGACCGCGGAATCGGAAGTGCTCGCCAGCGTGTCCGACGCTGTGCTGCGCAGCTCCAATCCGTTGCAGGCGATTCTCGACCGCACCCGCGAGGCGTTCGGCTTCACCTGCGTGCGCCTCACCCATGACGGCGTCGATGTCGCGGTCAGCGGCGTATGCCCCACCGGGGAGGAGCCGGACGTCATCGACCTTGACGCGGTCATCACGCGCCGTCCGACGGCGCCGATCAGAACGGCGAATCCCATGACGGGCAGACCTCCGCCTCACGTGATGCCGCATCCTCCGGAACGCCGCGGAAAACAGAGCCGATTCGCCTTGAACTGTACGGCAGTGAAGTCGACGCGGCCGACCAGCGGTTGCTGCAGGCCATCGTCTCCCAGGTGCAGACCGTGCTGGAACACGACGTGCTGCAGCGCAAGGCCGACGAAGTCAAGCCGCTGGCCGCCGCGGAGAAGCTGCGCACGGCCCTGCTCAACGCGGTCAGCCATGACCTGCGCCGTCCGCTGGCCTCCGCCACGCTGCGGTGTCCGGCCTGAAACAGGTCGGCGACGCCTGGCCCCGAAGCCGGCGCGAACTGCTCGACGTCGCCGACGTCGGCCTGCGCGATCTGACACGACTGGTCACCGATCTGCTCGACGTGTCCCGTCTGCACGAACGTGCGATGCCGATATCGCTGGTGGCGGCCGACGTCGCGGAAGCCGTGATGCAGACGCTGGACGAGCTGCATGCCGGTCCGAATGCCATCAACCTCGACCTGCCCGTGGACCTGCCGCTGGCGGTCGCCGACCCGCCGCTGCTGCGTCGTGCGATACACAATGTGCTCGCCAACGCGCAACGCTACAATCCGCCGGACCATCGCATCCGCATCGCGGTCTCCACATTCCGTTCCGTCGTGCAGATCCGCGTCGTGGACTACGGCCCGGGCGTGCCCGACGACCGCAAGGACGAGCTGTTCGCGCCGTTCCACCGTCTGGGCGACACGGACAACACCACGGGCCTTGGCTTGGGAATGGCGCTGTCGAAAGGCTTCATCGAATCGATGGGCGGCGCCATCGACGCGGAGGACACTCCGGGCGGCGGCCTGACCATGGTGATCACGCTGCGCGCGGCGGACGAGCGCTATGCGATCGGGGAACCGTTGTCCGAAGAGGACGCGCGCGCCTGCGCCACCGCATTGGACTCGGACATGTGGGACGTGACCGCCGCCGTCAGCGGCGTGATGCTGCCCCTGAGCGTGGACGAATCACGTGACGGCGAATTGGGGCGTTTCGCCGACGCCGAGTCCGATACCGCGGTCGCCGGTGACATGGCCGCTGCGGACGAGCATACCGACGTTGCCGATGTGACGGCTGCTGAGAAGGGAGAATAGACGCATGAAAATCCTGATTGCCGATGATGACCCGCAGTTCCTGAAGGCGTTGCGCATCACGCTGCGCTCGCAGGGCTACGAGATCGTGACCGCATCGGATGGCGTGCAGTGCATTTCGGCGGCGGTGGAGCATCATCCCGATCTGATGGTGTTGGATCTGGGCATGCCGAAAATGGACGGCATGGGCGTGATCCAGGGCGTGCGCGGCTGGACGGACGCGCCCATCCTGGTGGTGTCGGGGCGTACCGATGCACGCGAGAAGGTCGCGGTCTTGGATGCCGGCGCCGACGATTATGTGACCAAGCCGGTGTCGATCGACGAGCTGCTGGCGCGTATCCGTGCGCTGGCCCGCCGTATCCCGCAGAAGACGGAGACGCCGATGGTTTCGTTCGGAACGTGACCGTTGACCTGTCCGCGCATGCCGTGTTCCGCGTGTACCACGGGCGGAAGGTGCGTGTGCGCCTGACGCCGACGGAGTGGAAGGTTCTGGAGATCCTGGTGCGCAACGCCGGACGGCTCGTGACCCGTAAGGATCTGCTGGCCGGCATTTGGGGCGCGGAGCATGTGAACGACTCCGGCTATCTGCGGTTGTATGTCTCGCAGCTGCGCAAGAAGATAGAGGACGACCCGTCGCGTCCGAAGTATCTGAAGACGGAGCAGGGCATGGGATACCGCCTGGACCTGCCGTCTGCGGGCGGCGGCGAATAGAGGCCGGGGACGGGTGAAGGCGGGTGGAGGCTGGGCGGGCGGCGTCTGTCCGCCCAGCCTCGCGTTATGCGTCGTATGGGAGGAATCATCGAGGGGCTGGGCGGCCGGTTTGCCCGCTTTGTTTGCCGGTCCCGCCCGCTTCAATCGGGGAGACCGCTGGGCACGATGCGTCGAAATGGCTTTCAGGCTGCGAGATTCTGCGCGAGCTGACGGATCTTGTTCGGCTGGTGGCCGCTCCATGATGCGTTCGGGGAGATGACGACAGGAATCTGCTTGAATCCCGCGTCCTTGATCTGTTCGAAGGTGGACGGGTTCTGCGTCAGGTCGACGGCGACATATCGCACGCCCAAACGGGTGAGCTCCTGTTCGGTGGCTTCGCACTGTGGATTGCTGGGATTCGTGAAGACCGTGACCGTCATCGGGCATCCTCCTTAAAGCGCGTAGTCGATATGCGGTAATCCGCCTTTCGACGGAGCCGCATGGCGCGGGCTCCGTCGTGGGCTGTCCGGCAGGCCGTTCGCACAGTCCATGCCGAAAGGTCTGCCGGACCGTCTGTGCGCGTCAGCGCCTTCCGGCAGGAGTCAACCCGATATGAACAAAGGACTGAAGAAAGGTCTGGGCGCTCTGGCCGCCGTCGCATCGCTGCTCGCCCTCGGCCCGCTGGCCGCAGCCAACGCCGCGCAACCGACGCGGACACGCATCGACGCCTTCGCCAACGACGGCACCATCGCCGTCGAATCGGCGGACGGCAGGACCGACATCTCGAAGCACACCATCAACGCCTACCTGCTCGCGCCGTACACCTCCGCGGTGGCGACCGGAGACACCCTGAACGAGTACGCCGTGTCCACCGGCACCGGCTACGCCGACAAGGTGACCACAGCCGTCAAGGCCGCGTTCCCCGACGCGACAAGGGTGCGGACGGCTGGCAGGTGGCTCTGGGCGACGCCACCACGACACTGGACGAGGCCAACCCGATGGATTGGGTCGCCCGCAACCTGCTCGACTCGGACGCCTCCCCTTGGGCGGGCGGACTGCGCGACTTCGTAACCAAGCTGACCGCATCGCTGAAAGGGAACAACGCCTTCCCCGCCGACGCCAAGACGCTGACCCCGACCGCAGGCGCACCCGCCAAGCAGACCGCAGACGGCCTGACTCCGGGCATCTACCTGATTCTCGACACCGCCATCGGCTCCGAATCGGCCGCCCCGTCGCTGGCCGTCACCACGTTCGGGACCGTGACCAAGTACAGCTTCGCCAAGGATGGACAGGCCCAGCCGGCCACCGGCGACCTCGGCAAGGTCGAGTACAAGGTGCTGCCGTATGAGACCGCAAGGCCATCGAGTCCGTCAGGGGCTCCGCGACCGCCGAGGTCGCGGACGACGGGGCCAGCGCCAAGGCGAACATCGGTGACGTCATCAACTACCGCGTGCAGGTCGGCCCAATCTGGACCACCGGCTACGACGCCGGACGCACCCTCAAGGCCAGCGACAGCCTGAACGCCGGACAGACGTTCGACATCTCCAGTGTGAAGGCGTACACCTACGACGCCCCGGCCGACGGCGGCGCTCTGGACGAGGCCACCAAGCAGACCCTCGTCCCCGCCAAGGCCGACAAGGACGGGAACCGCACCGTCTGGGCCCTTGACGACAGGGGCACCAAGGCCGACTACTCCGTGACCGCCACCAAGGGCGGCGACGGCACCACGGTCGCCTTCGGCTTCTACAACGAGAACAACCTGCTCGACGCCGACGCCGCGAAGTTCGAGGGCAAGGTCGTGGTGCTCGAATACTCCGCCAAGCTCAACAGGAACGCCGTCGTCGGCGGCACCGGCAACGAGAACGCCGTCACTTGGACCATCGGCAACAACCCGCAGGACCCGACCAGCACCGACGAGAGGACCGACAAGACCCATGTCTACACGTCCTCCGTCCGCATCGCCAAGATCGACAACGCCACCAAGGCCGCCATCGACGGTGCCGAGTTCGGCGTCACGGACAAGGACGGCAAGGCCGTCAGGTTCACGAAGCTGGACGACGGCACCTACGCCGTGGCCGACTCCACCGACATGTGTATTTCGTCAAGTCGGTGTTTCGTGTTTAGTCATGTATTTTTTTCGGGTTTAGGCAGTTGCATGCATTTTCCTTATTTTTCCGGTTGCGCGGAGGTGTTCCTGCCGAACATGAGGGCCTCACTGA
>ENA-OQLB01000607-OQLB01000607.1-human-gut-metagenome-genome-assembly--contig:-NODE-607-length-19330-cov-5.079779_pt1 | contig 19330 bp, 28 predicted proteins | sample MGYA00242656_ERZ504813 | MGnify/ENA primary metagenome ERZ504813 (study PRJEB26092, sample SAMD00036388) | human gut metagenome | host: Homo sapiens | study: EMG produced TPA metagenomics assembly of... | reverse complement strand
ATTTTTTTAAAAAAGAAGAAAATGGCTCATTTCTGAACCATTTTCTTCTTATATAATAGGTACTTATTTTATTCTTCCATATCGTCCACATCACCACTGATGATATCCGAGTAATCAAACAGTGTAACCTTCGTGATGTCATCCTTAACGATATCCGGTGCATCACCGGCCTTCTTTATGCGGCTTGCAAGCTGCGCTGCGGAATAAGACGGCATCGCAAGGCTTCCAATGGTAACCGGCTCCTCTTCCTCTTCCGGAACCTCTTCGACTTCCGCCGGATGCGGCTTTCTGTTTTCTTCAACCGTACGTTCTGCCATTTCCAGTCTGGAAAGCATATCTGCTTCTTCTGAAGTGGCTGCTGCAATCTCTTTCTTAAGTTCCGCATGAGCTTCACTTGCGGCAGTCTGTGCAGTCTGCTGTATGGCAGCCTTCTTTTTATTCTCCGAATAGCCTGTAACATCCTCTTCGTCAATCTCATCTACGAAACCGCCCGTACGACCTTACGCTTATCTGCTTTTTTATTTTTGTGTTTTCGTGCCTTTTCTTCCTGAATGATCTCTTTTTCTTCTTCCTTCATTCTTCTGGCACGTGCTTTTTCTTCCTGCTTCAGTTCTTTCCTGGACTTCACATAACCCGGTTCCGGATCGTTCACATCTTCCTCAATATCATCCGGCTCTTTCTTCCAGAGCTCTGCGATCACATACAGGATGATCAGGAACAATACGACCAGACCAAGAATGATCAGGCCTTCAATACTTTCTGTAGCCACCATAAGATATCCCACATAGCCAATGGTAACTACAACTTTCGGAACATAATCTCCAACCTTAATGGTAAAAGTCTTTCCTCCGGAAACGGACTGATCTGTTACTGTTCCGGTTCCCTTGGAGGCATCGAGATTGGTGATCGTATATTTATATGTCTCGGAATCTTTCTGTACAAGGATTGGAGTACCTGCGCTGATCGCAGAACTCTTCTCCGGGATCGCATATGTAACAGATCCGACTGGGAGGTTCGTTGCCTTATCGGATTTATCCACGATCACTGTTCTCACCCCGAAGAACGGCGGAAGAACAAGTCCCAGTACACAGATCAGTGTGCATATCACAACAAAATGTACGATAAATTTCAATACTTTTGACATAGGTAATCTTCCTCTTTCATATTTGTAGGTACTTTGAAGCGGAAAGGGATACAGCGGGAATCGGTCTTCCTTTCCGTCTGTATCCCTTTATATTCCACATCCGCAGGATCTACCCTTTTCCGCGGACTGCTCTGTCCCAACTGATTACTGGTTGCTTAAATACTGTTCAATGCTCTCCATCGCTGCATTCTCATCATCACCGTTGGCAGACAGTGTAATCTCTTCTCCAGCGTCAAGTCCCAGGGTCATCATTCCCATAATGCTCTTTGCATTGACTCTTTTTTTGCCAATCTCAACATAAATTTCACTGTTAAACTGGCTTGCCACCTGAACAAGCTGTGCTACAGGTCTTGCCTCCAGTCCAGTGGATAAGTTGATAGTGATTGGTTTTTTAATCATAATAGCTCCTCCTTGTTCTCCCGCAGCTCATCTGCGATCTCACTCAGCTTGCGAAGCCGGTGATTCACACCTGATTTGCCCACCTGCGGATTCAACATCATACCTAATTCTTTCAGTGTGGCATCCGGATACTGCAGTCTCAGCCTGGCTATCTGTGCCAATCCATCACTTAAGCTCTCAAAGCCGATAGTTCTGCTGATCAGCTGTATATCTTCCACCTGTCTTACTGCCGCATTTACCGTTTTATTGATATTCGCAGCCTCACAGTTCACCTTACGGTTTACCGTGTTACGCATTTCCTTAAGTATCCGGATGTTCTCCAGATCCATAAGCTACGTTCGCCTCCATGACTGCCAGCATGTCAACGATCTGCGCGCCTTCCTTCACATAGACCACATATGATTTCTTGCGCACCACAATTTTAGCTTCTACGTGAAAACTGCGGATAATCCCCTGTAATTGTTCTGCTTTCCTGCTGTCCGGACACACGATCTCAAAATGATACCCTTTCTCTGGATCACTGATCGAACCGGACGACAAAAAAGTACCGCGAATAAATGCCCGCTTGCAACAGTTCATCTGAACCACAAGCGAATTATCCATTTCAAGTAAACCGGTTTCGTTATCCACAGAAAGCTTTGTCCCCTGCAGTACTTCCTCTGTTCTGGCAGGATCCGTAACCTCAACAAGATATACCTTACCCCGTTTGAGATGAGACCCTTCCCGGATAACAATCGCTGTCTCTATATTAAAGGTTTTTCGCAATAATGTAAAGCTTTTTCTTGCAACTGCTTCATTTTCTGTCTGGATCCATAGTTTTCTGTTTCCATCCGACATTTTTTCCACACGGCCGCAGCCGCAGAGCAGTGCCGCCAGTTCTGCCACCTGACAGTGCCTGGCCAGACTAAGCTGTCCTGCAAGTTCTTCTTTGACTTTTCCTGAAAATGACATCCCGAACCCTCTTTTACTGTTTCCCTGCCACCCTTTTCATCGCGGCAGTTATTTTTTCAGAAGTCTGTCCTTCTCCGCATCCCTGTGCTCCAGGCGGATGCCGTATTCATCCGATTTGGAAAGCCTGGAAAAAAGTTCTCTGGCAATAGTAACAGAACGATGTTTTCCCCCTGTACATCCGATACCGATCACAAGGCTTGTTTTCCCTTCTTTAATGTAGTTAGGGATCAGAAAACGGATCATATCCTCCAGTTTGTCCGCGAAGCTTTCGCCGTATCACTGGCCATCACATAATTGAACACTTCATCGTCAAGGCCTGTCAGAGGACGCAGTTCATCCACATAATAGGGATTGGGAAGAAATCGCACATCAAACACAAGATCTGCATCTGCCGGGATTCCATACTTAAAGCCGAAGGAAAGCACAGAGATCATGATATTGCTGAACTCTCTGTCATCCACAAAGATCTTTTCGATTTCCTGGCGAAGCTCCCTGGTAAGCAGATGGCTGGTATCAATGATATAATCCGCACGTTTCCGGAGAAATTTTGTTTTCTCACGTTCCAGGCGGATTCCCTCATCCACTCTCCCTGCTCTTGCCAGCGGGTGGCTTCTTCTGGATTCTTTATAGCGTTTTACAAGGACAGAATCCTCTGCATCCATAAACAGGATCTCGTAATCATACCCGGTCTGCTTCATACGGTCCAGAACTACTTCCAGTTCATCAAGGGCACTTCCGCTTCTGGCATCGATCCCCAGAGCCACATTTCTAACATTTTCGCTCTGCATCTCAGGAAGAAGGGAAGCAAATTTTTCCAGAAGCTGGATTGGAAGATTATCCACGCAGAAATATCCATATCCTCCAACATTTTAAGTGCAGCTGTTTTTCCTGCTCCTGACACTCCTGTAACGATCACAAAACGCATAGTCTCTCTTCCTTTCCATTTCTTCTTCCGTTATCTGCAAAGCGTACATACGCATTCCTGTTCCCTCTGTTTCGTATCCTGGGTACCTGAAAGCCGGACTACGCTGAGCCTTTTAGGTCTGTGCGATCGGATCCACAGACAAGTAAGTGGTATAATTATTTTGAAAACGATGTACCAGAAATGGTCATCAGGCTTCAAAATCACCCAGGAACTTCACCTCCGGTTCCAACGTAACTCCATATTTCTTATAAACGATATCCCTGACATTATCCATCAGCGTGCGGACATCCCTGCAGTTGCACCGCCTGCATTGATCACAAAGCCACAGTGTTTCTCAGAAACCTGTGCACCACCTACCTGATATCCAGCAAGACCGCTGTCCATGATCAGCTTACCTGCAAAATATCCCTCCGGTCTCTTAAAGGTACTTCCAGCACTGGGATACTCCAACGGCTGTTTGGTGGTACGACGGATCGTCAGATCTTTCATGGTCTCACGGATCACTTCCGGATTTCCCTCCTTCAGCTGCAGCTTTGCTTCCAGCACGATATAACCTGCGGTTTGATGATGCTGGTACGATATCCCAGTTCCAGTTTATCTGCCGGAAGGGTAACGATCTCTCCCTCCTCATCCATCACAGTTACCTCTGTGAGAACATCCTTCATCTCGCCGCCATAGGCACCTGCATTCATCACAACCGCACCGCCCATAGTTCCCGGGATCCCGCCTGCAAACTCAAAGCCTGTAAGAGCTGCATTTTTTGCTGCTGCTGCCACCGATGAAAGCAGCGCACCTGCCTGTACGGTGATCTCTGTTCCTTCTACGGTAACGGCAGACATATTTTTGTAGATCTGGATAACTGCTCCACGGTAACCGCCGTCTCCTACCAGAAGATTACTTCCATTTCCGAGGATAAAATAAGGGATCGCACTTTCTTTACAGATTTTTACGATACGCCCCACATCTGTGTCTTTATCCGGCATCAGAAAATAATCCGCCGGACCTCCGATCTTAAAAGTTGTATGACGGCTCATTGCTTCGCCTGTAAAAACACGTTCTTCTCCAAGAAGATCGCAGAACTTTTTTATGATTTCTGAATTCACTTTTTATTTCCTCAGTCTTTCTGTTTTATTTCTGTAAAGCAGACATTACTGTTCCGCCTTGACTTATGCTCATGAACTGGATCTGTCCGTGATCTGCGCTCAATTTCTCATTTGCTGTCAGCTATGTGAAACGTTTCCGGCTGACAGTATATCCCGCACAACTTCTCCCGCCAGCAGATATCCCGCAGTCCCTGTCACAAAGGAAATATTTCCTTCGGCAGGCTTCTTCACCATAGTTCTTCTCCGTCTGAAAAGCTTTCTTTTGCCGGTTGTTCTCTGGAATACAGTACTTTGAGTTTACGTATTCCCTGTTTACGCAGTTCTTTTTTTTATGATCCTGGCCGCCGGGCATACTGTGGTCCTGCTGATATCCGCAACCTCAAGTCTAGACGGGTCTATCTTGTCCCCGATGTCCAGGCAGGAGATCACAGGCACACGTTCCTCCCTTGCTCTGCTGATCAGAAGCAGTTTTGACGACAGTGTTCCCATTGTATCCACAATATAATCAAAGGAACGCAATTCAAACATTCCCGCAGTCTCCTCATTATAAAAGGTTTCGTAGGTATGCACCAAAATATTCTCATCAATATCCCGGATTCTCTTCTTGGCCGCCTCTACCTTGCTCATTCCCAGAGTAGAATGAAGTGCCAGCACCTGGCTTCCGATATTCGTCAATGTGATCTTTTCATGATCGATCAGTGTCAGACTCCCCACACCGCAGCGCGCAAGTGACTCTGCACCTGTGATCCGGCTCCGCCAAGACCGAATACTGCAATTTTCGCCCTGCTGAGTTTTTTTACACCTGTATTTCCAACGAGCAATTCCATACGTGAAAAAGCATCCTGCATATCCGTCCTCCTGACACTGTTTTTTCTTTTGATTGAGAAAGACAGCGCCTGTCCGCCGCTGTCCATATTCCTTTTTATTATACTATCTCTGTCCGTAAATGTACAGATATTCTTGTTTTTTAAGATTTTCGCATAAAAAAAATTTATATTTTCTCATACTATTCCCATACAATCCCACAAGGAGGTTCTGTCCATGCTTCAACAACTGATTCTGTGCTTTATCGGTTTCTGTGCCGGGATCATCGTTGCAGGAGGTGTCTCCGGACTGCTGATCGGCCTTTCCATTGTTCCCCGCTATGCAGGTATCACGCATACAGCTGACCAGATTTTTCTTTATGAAGATCTGACACTTCTGGGAACAGTTGCCGGAACCGTCGTCACCCTGTTTCCGATCAGAATTCCGCTGGGACCTTTTTTCCTGGCTGTCTGCGGAGTATTTTTCGGAATTTTCCTGGGCGGCTGGATCCTTGCACTGGCAGAGATCGCAAAAGTCTTTCCCGTCTTTGCCAGACGGCTGAAGCTCTCTCAGGGCTTTCTCCGGTAATAATTTCCATTGCTGCCGGAAAAGCCCTGGGCTCCCTGTTTTATTATGCCATGAGCTGGATGTAATTCTTACTGTCACTCTACCATCTCACGAAAGGATTTTCCATATGCAAAATATCAACCAAAAAAAATATGAACAATATGTCAAGCAGCTTACTCCCACCCACAGTCTGCCGCTGAATATGGCAAAAGCTTTTCTCACAGGCGGACTGATCTGTCTTCTTGGACAGGTTATCTTAAACACAGCACAGGCTCTCGGTGTAGATGCTTCCGATTCCAGAACCTGGTGTTCTGTCATTCTCATTCTCTTAAGCGTCCTTCTCACAGGCTTTGGTATTTATCCCAAAATCGGCAAATTCGGCGGTGCAGGAAGTCTTGTTCCCATTACCGGATTCGCCAACTCAGTGGCTGCATCCGCCATTGAGTTCCGGGCAGAAGGACAGGTTTTCGGCATAGGGTGCAAGATTTTTACTATTGCAGGCCCTGTGATCCTCTACGGCATCTTAAGCGCCTGGGGACTGGGTGTGATCTATTATATCCTAAAGATCCTGGAGGTGATATCATGAGCAAAAATCTCAGACTTGGCGCAGCCAGCATTGCATTTTCACAGCCTTTGTATATCGAAAGCGCCGCATCCATCGTCAGTCAGAAAGAGGCGGACGGTCCTCTTGGAGATCTTTTTGACCTGGTCTGTGAAGATCCCATGTTTGGCTGTGACACCTGGGAATCTGCGGAAAGCACACTGCAGAAAGAAACTGCCACTCAGGCCATAAGCAAAGCTGGACTGAGCTCCGAAGATATCCATCTGATGTTCGCCGGAGATCTTCTCGCTCAGACATCAGCCACCTGTTTCGGCTCCGCTGGACTTGGAATTCCCTTTTACGGTCTTTACGGTGCCTGCTCCACCATAGGGGAAGCACTTTCTCTCGGTTCCCTTGCTCTGACCGCCGGATTCGGCACACGGGTCTTATGTGCCACCTCCAGCCATTTCGCAAGTGCGGAAAAAGAATTTCGTTTTCCTCTGGGATACGGAAACCAGCGGCCGTTTTCTGCCACCTGGACAGTAACCGGAAGCGGTGCCTGTATCCTAAGTACATCTCCTCCCGGAGAAAAAGCTCCTCTGCGCTCCGGCAAAGGCTGTGCTGCTATCACCGGCCTTACTGCCGGCCGTGTGATGGATTATGGTCTCAGGGATTCCATGAACATGGGAGGCTGTATGGCTCCTGCAGCCTGCGATACCATTGCACGAAGCTTTTCGGATTTCAGGCGGACGCCTTCGGATTATGATGCCGTCTTTACCGGGGATCTGGGGATCATCGGGCAGAAAATTCTCCTGGATCTTCTGAAGGAACAAAATATCCGGCTTTCTCCCATTCATAAAGACTGCGGTATCCTGATCTATGACGATCCTTCTCAGGACACCCACGCAGGAGGAAGCGGCTGCGGCTGTTCTGCTGTAGTCCTTGCCTCCTACATCCTTCCGAAGATTGTATCCGGAGAATGGAAGCGGATCCTTTTTGTACCAACAGGAGCGCTTCTTTCCAAAGTAAGCTTTAATGAAGGTGACAGTATTCCGGGTATTGCCCACGGAGTTGTCATCGAGCATATGGAGGTATGAGCATGGATTACTTTAACGCATTCTGGTTCGGCGGCCTTGTCTGTGCCCTGATTCAGATCCTTCTGGACAAGACAAAGCTGATGCCTGGCCGTGTGATGGTACTTCTGGTATGTAGCGGCGCCTGTTAAGTGCATTGGCGTCTACCGGCCGCTGGTGGATTTTGCAGGTGCCGGGGCCTCCGTCCCGCTGATCGGTTTCGGACATGTATTATGGGAGGGTATGAAAAAAGCCATTGAAGAAGACGGCATCCTTGGGCTTTTTACAGGAGGCTTCACTGCCTGTGCTGCCGGAGTTTCCTCCGCCCTGATCTTCTCTTATCTGGCCAGTCTCTTCTTCCGTCCAAAAATGAAAAAATAATATTCCGGGAAAGGAGTTTTTTCTCATGAGTGATACTCTTTATCTGCAGCTGGATCAGAACATTGAAGTCACCAACCCACATGTATATCTTCAGGATATCGCTGCACTTTCCATGAGTGACCCCAAAATCCTCAATCATCTGCGGGTCATGCCTGTGATCGTTCTGGATGCGAAAAAGCCCGGACGCTATGTGATGTCTGTCTCGGATCTTCTGAAAAAGATCCAGAAGCTGGAACCCTCCATTGATATTTCTCCCATCGGGGAAACGGATTTTATCATCACCTACCGCATCAGCTCTGCCACAGGAAAAATTCTCCGGTATGTAAAAATCCTTTTTGTATGCCTGGTTTCCTTTTTCGGCGCCGCTTTTTCCATTATGACCTTTAATAATGACGTAGATATGGGCAGCTTTTTAGCCAGTTTTACACTCTTGTTACGGGAAAAAGTTCCTCCGGCTTTACCATCCTGGAGATTTCCTACTCCATCGGGATCGGCCTCGGCGTACTGATCTTCTTTAATCATTTCGGGCATCTGAAGCTAAGCGATGATCCCACACCTATGCAGGTGCAGATGCGGACCTATGAGGATGATGTAAACCGGACACTGATTGAACAGGCTGCACGAACAGAAAATCCAGAAACTGACTCATAACCAGAGTCCACTCTCATATCCGTACAATTCCGCCGCCTGTCGCACAAAAAAAGCTCCCTGCAGATTTCTCTGCAAAGAGCTTTTTATTATAATATGGGTTTACTTTTTTTCTGAAATGATATTTACAGAAGTCCTCCGATGGATAAGAACAGAGGAGCAAATACCAGTGATACAATAGTCATAAGCTTGATCAGGATGTTAATGGAAGGCCCTGATGTATCTTTGAACGGATCGCCGACTGTATCGCCGACAACGGCTGCTTTGTGCGCCTCGCTGCCTTTTCCGCCATGATGACCTGTCTCGATGTATTTTTTTGCATTATCCCATGCACCACCTGCGTTGGACATGAAGATCGCCATCAGTACACCTGTTACAAGAGCACCGGAAAGAAGTCCTCCAAGAGCCTCAACGCCAAGAACAACACCTACGATAACCGGAACAACGACCGCCATGATTCCAGGAAGCATCATCTCGTGAAGAGCTGCTGTTGTGGAGATCGCAACGCATGATTTGTAATCCGGTTTCTCAGTTCCCTTCATGATACCCGGTTTCTCACGGAACTGGCGTCTTACTTCCTCGATCATCTTGTAAGCAGCCTTGGAAACGGATTCCATTGTGAAGGCCGAGAAGAGGAATGTAAGCATACCACCGATAAAGATACCGATCGTAACACGAGGAGCAAGGATATTGATTGCATCCAGATTTACTGCATTCGCATAAGATACAAACAGAGCAAGCGCTGTAAGAGCTGCGGAACCGATTGCGAAGCCTTTACCCATAGCTGCTGTTGTGTTACCTACAGAATCAAGCTTATCTGTGATCTCACGAACTGACTCATCCAGACCTGACATCTCTGCAATACCACCGGCATTGTCAGCGATGGGTCCATACGCGTCAACGGCAACTGTGATTCCTGTTGTGGAAAGCATACCAACTGCTGCAAGAGCGATTCCGTATAATCCATCCACACCGTATGCTACAAAAATACCAACACAGATCAGCAGGATCGGGAATGCTGTAGATTTCATACCTACTGCGATACCACTGATGATAGTTGTAGCTGCACCTGTCTCAGACTGCTCGCCGATTCCCTGAACCGGTTTATAATCTGCAGATGTGTAATACTCTGTAATGTTTCCGATGATGACACCGACAACAAGACCTGCGATCACAGCAATGGCTGCCTTCATGTCTCCGAAGAGAGTCTTGCTGAGGATCAGGGACACGATGATAACAAGTGCTGCAGATACATAGCTTCCTCTTGTGAGGGCTTTCTGCGGATTGGAATTATCATCACCTTTTACAAAGAATGTTGCAATGATGGATGCGATCAGTCCACAGCCTGCAATAGCCAGCGGATAGAGAACACCGGAAACTGCTCCGGCTACCGCACCAAGTGTAAGGGCAGATACCAGAGATCCTACATAGGACTCAAAAAGGTCTGCACCCATACCGGCAACATCACCTACGTTATCACCTACGTTATCCGCGATAACAGCCGGGTTACGAGGGTCATCCTCCGGGATTCCTGCCTCAACCTTACCTACAAGGTCAGCTCCTACGTCAGCTGCCTTTGTATAGATTCCACCACCAACACGTGCAAACAGTGCGATGGAAGAAGCACCAAGGCTGAATCCAGAAAGTACGTCAACGTTCTTTGTGATGATATACACAACGCTGACACCCAGTGCACCAAGACCTGCAACACACATACCCATAACAGCACCGCCGGAGAATGCAATGGAAAGAGCCTTGTTCATTCCTCCCTCTTTTGCTGCATTTGCTGTTCTTACATTAGCCTTTGTTGCAACGGTCATACCGCAGTATCCTGCGATTGTTGAAAACAGAGCACCTACTACGAAGCAGATTGCTGTTACCCAGCTTCCAACTCCGATTCCGATCAGTACAAAAAGTACGGCTACAAAAATAACCAGGATCTTGTACTCTGCTGTTAAGAAGGCGCGGGCACCTTCTGCGATCGCACCTGCGATCTCCTTCATTCTGTCTGTTCCTGCATCCTGCTTGCTGACCTTCGCTGCAAGGTATGCTGCGAACAGAAGTGCCAGTACTGCTGCCACCGGCACCAAATACATGTAGTTTTCCACTCTTTTTACCTCCGTTCATGTATTGTTAATACTTTATCACATTATTTTGCATATTTCAAATAGAATTTTCACTTAGTTTTTTGTTAATATTGTGATATAATAAAAAATTTATATAAATGGGATAAAAATTTTTTATATTATTGCTCGCATTTTTTCAGTTTCAGACAGCTTATATAATAGGAAGTTTTTTATATCTCTATTTGGACAAAATTTCCATTTTTCTTTCCAGAAGATTTTTTTCCAATAATTGTTTTTCTGCATTTTCGAATCCAATTCGTTCTATAGTCTCGGCAAAACGTTCTCCCTTTAATCCCTGGTCCTTAAAAAGCAGGATTGCCTTCTCAATAACATCCAGTGCCTCTTCCTCTGACGTAAAGATCCGGTTCAGGGCCTTTCCATGAGAAATTTTCTTTCCCCAGCGTCCACCGATATAGATCTTGAATCCGTAGGTACCGTCCGGGATGGAATGGAACGGACATTTTCCCACACACCTTCCGCAGTGTCTGCAAAGCTCCTCATCAATGTGCAGTTTCCCGTCAACGACTTTCGCCACTTTGTTTGGACATGCAGCTTCAATGGCACATTTTTTACAGCCCTTGCAGGCCTCGCTGTCAAAGTGCGGAATCCTCTGTCCGATGATCCCCACATCGTTCAGATTTGGTTTCACACAGTTATTCGGGCATCCGCCTACTGCGATCTTAAATTTATGCGGCAGTGCAACCTGACGGTAGCCTTTATAGAATCTCCGGAAAATCTCTTCTGAAATTGCATAGGAATCCAGAAGTCCATACTGACAGGTGGTTCCCTTGCAGGATACTACCGGTCGGACCTTTGCTCCTGTTCCTCCTGTCTCAAGACCTTCCTTCGCAATAAATTCCTGAAACTCTTCGATCTTTTCATAGGGGATTCCCTGGATCTCCACGGAGAGCCTGGTCGTGTAGGTAAGATTTCCGTTGCCGAATTTCTCTGCTGCTTCCGCCATACATCTGTGCTGTGCCGCTGTCACCTTTCCGTTTACAGTGATCACCCGTGCAGAAAATTCATCGGTTCCCCGGTTATTTAAAAAACCCTGCCCCTTCAGTCTTTTCTCTTCCTCTTTGCTTACAGTTAATGCTGACATATTTCCTCCTCCTGGTCTCACCGGTATTCCGATACTTTCCCATGGTATCGTTGCCCTGTATTTTGCAATGTTGAAATCGTTTTCACGTACTTCCTACTATACCACTTGAAGATGTATTTGAGAAATGATATTATTTTATAAAAATGATAGGTTTTACCTATATACCAATTTACAATAAAAGGAGATTCCATATGACCATCCGCCATCTCACTGTTTTTGCGGCCGTTGCGGAACAGGGCTCCATGAGTGCTGCTGCCAAACATCTTTATCTTTCCCAGCCAACAGTCAGTCAGGCCATCCGTGAGCTGGAAGCTCATTATAACGGCCTTCTCTTTGAACGTCTTGGAAAAAGCTTTATCTCACAGAACGGGGAAAGCTTCTTCTTCCCCATGCCCGTGAAATGATCCGCCAGTTTCAGCAGCTGGAAGAGCTGATGCAGAACCAGGGACAGTCTTCCACCCTGAAGCTTGGCTCCACCCTCACTGTGGGAACCTGCCTGACCCCATCCATTATCCTGGATCTGCAGAAAAAAATCCCGGACCTTGACGTTTACTCCTTTGTCACCAACACGCAAAATATCGAACAGAAGCTTCTGCGTTCTGAGCTGGACGCTGCTGTGGTAGAAGGTGAGATTCATTCCCCGGACCTTGTCGTTCTTCCCATCATCGACGACTGTCTGGTCCTTGCCGCCGGAAAAAAACATCCGTTTTACCGCAGAGGACGCATCCATGTCCAGGAGCTGAACAACCAGAAATTTGCAGTCCGGGAATATGGAAGCGGTACCAGACAGCTTTTTGAGGATTACACCCTTCGCCATGATCTGAAGATCCGGACTGCCTGGGAAGCCAACAGTCCGCGGGCACTGCTGAACGCAGTGCTGTATAACCAGATGCTCTCTGTTATGTCCATCCGTCTTATGCATCATGAGATCCGTCACCGTTCAGTCCGGGTCTTCTGCAACGAAGCAGGGGAATGGAACCGGAAATTCAAGCTGGTCTATCACAAGAATAAGTTTCTTACCCCTGCTATCTTTGAGCTGGAAAAGATCCTTCACACCTATCAGCAGCTGGAACTACCCTCTGTCATGGGTGTTCTGGAACAGGAATAAGCAGGGGACTTACCTGATCCAGTAAAAAAACGGCCGCACATATCGCTCTTACGATATGTACAGCCGTTTTCGTTTTTTATCTCACCCGACAAGGTCGGATCTTTTTTTGAACCGGATATTTAGTTTGATTCGTTGAACACGTTTTTATCCAGTGCACCGTTCTGGTGTGCAACGATGGTTGTGCAGACTGCATCACCGGTAATGTTAACCGCTGTTCTGGTCATATCCAGGATACGGTCAATACCCATGATCAGACCAATTGCCTCAACCGGAAGTCCTACAGAGTTAAATACCATGGTCAGAGTAACAAGACCAACACTTGGTACACCGGCAGTTCCTACGGAAGCAAGGGTTGCAGTTCCGATAACTGTCACATAATCCATCGGACTTAAGTGGATACCGAAGGCCTGTGCCGCAAATACTACGGCAACACCCTGCATGATAGAGGTACCGTCCATGTTGATGGTAGCTCCAAGAGGAATGGTGAATGAAGAAATCTTCTTGGAAACACCCACTTTTTTGGACAGGGTATCAATGGACATCGGATCGTGGCATTGGATGTAGCTGTTGAGAATGCAAATGCCATAACCGGGAAAAATTTCTTGATGAATTTTATCGGATTCAGTCCTGTGAAGATCTTCAGCAGGATCTGGTATACGCCGAAGCACTGGATTGCCAGTGCAAGGAGAACACCGATCATATATTTTGCCAGCGGGATAAATGCGCTGAAACCGATGTTTGCAAAGGTTCTGCTGATAAGGCAGAATACACCGATCGGTGCAAGTGCCATGATCATCATGGTCATCTCCATCATGATGTCATTGAACTGGCTGAAAAGTTCGCTACTGTCTCTGCGCGCTCTCCCATTTTCGCAAGGATCACACCCACGATCAGGCAAATACGATAACCTGAAGCATGGTTCCGCTTGCCAGGGAATTGATCGGATTATCCGGAATGATATTCAGGATGGTATCCGTAAGAGAGGTCGCCTCCATAGTCTCCACAGAGGAAGCGGAGGACTGAATAGAGCTCATATCAAGTCCCACACCCGGATTGATCAGATTACCTACCGTCAGAGCAACCGAAACAGCCAGAGCTGTAGTCGCCAGATAAAATACCAGTGTTCTCACACCTACGGTTCCAAGCTTCTTGGTATCACCGATGGACATACTTCCGCAGACAAGGGAACAGAATACCAACGGTACAACCAGCATTTTCATCAGACGGATAAATCCCTGTCCGATCACATAAAGGATTCCCTCCACGATCACATCTTTCTTGAAGCTGCTGTCAGGAACCAGGTAACAGAGAATGATTCCCAGTATTGCACCTGCGATCAGCGCCACAAAGATCTTCGTGGTAAGGCCCATTTTCTTTTTCTGCTGTGTTTTCTCTTTTATATTTTTCTCTTTCATTCTAGTCCTCCGCTCTTTCATCCATATATTCTTTCAGCGATGCTTTCCAGTCCGGCATGTCATACACTTCAATAATACGGAGGATAAAATTATCAAGGACGGCATATGGCGGTCTGACAGAAGAAAGATCTGACTGCTCTGTCGGCACGGATCTCAGTTCGATCTCCTTTCCTGCAAGGCGAAGGATCTCGGTTGCAAACTCATAACGGTTGCATACACCGCTGCAGGTTACGTGATAAGTTCCATATTCGTTGGTATCGATAAGATACAGGATCATTCTTGCCAGATCCTTGGCGCTGGTCGGTGATCCGAACTGATCCGAAGCAACGGAAAGCGCCTGGCCTTTTTCTGCTGTCTCCAGCACACGGTTTACAAAATTGTTTCCGCCTTTTCCGTATACCCAGTTGCTTCGGATAATGAAATGTTTGTGTGTAAACTCTTTTACATAGTTCTCTCCGGCTCTCTTGGAACGGCCGTAAACAGTCAGCGGATTGGTATCGTCAAACTCTGTATACGGTTTTTTGCTCTTTCCGTCGAAAACATCATCTGTGGAAAGCTGGACGATCTTTGCCCCGCATTTTCTTGCCACGATGCTTAAGTTTCTTGCTCCCAGTGCGTTGACACGGTATGCATGTTCCGGATTCTTCTCACACTCATCGGTATCTGTGATACCGGTGCAGTTGATGATCACATCCGGACGGTTAATGGAACCGAAGTTGATCACTTCATCTGTGTCTGTGATATCCAGCTCATCAAGATCTGTGTTCAGAGTCTCGATCTGCATTGGATCCAGAACATCATTCAGTGCCCGTCCGATCTGTCCGTTGGCACCTGCGATCCATACTTTTAACATCTTTCTACCTCCCTAGTATAATGTGTGTGATACATAAATAAAGAGACATCGATTTAGATCAAAACCAATGCCCCTTTAACCTATATACTGAAATATATTTTATCAATATCACAAAAAGCTGTCAAGAAAAAAGCCCCTGTTTCCATAAGGTTCCTGCTGCTTTTGCTTCTGTCTGGCCTGCTTCAGAGCAGGGTCTGTCCACACAGGCCAGGGTTATCAAATAGTCAGGATCGTACCTTGCATTTCCACGCCCCTTATGCTATACTCAGTTTCGCTGCAAAAGCCCGCAAAAACCAAGGTCGTACAGGGCTTACAAGGCGGTCACCGCCTATAAATGTGCCGAGTGTTCGTGACCTTCCACTCGTAAAACAAAACTAAAGGAGAATAAAAAACATGAAAAACAAAGGTACTCATTTTCTGGTACAGGGAGCTGCCATTGCAGCTGTATATGTTGTCCTGACACTGGTATTCGCGCCACTTAGCTTCGGTGAAGTTCAGATCCGGTTTTCCGAGGCGCTGACCGTGCTTCCGTTCTTCACACCGGCTGCATCCCGGGACTGTTCGTGGGATGTATCATCGCCAATCTTCTTGGCGGTGCGATTCCGGTTGACATCATTTTCGGAAGCATTGCCACACTTATCGGTGCATTCTTTACCTACAAGCTTCGCAATACAGGCAAATGGACAGCCCCAATCCCGCCGATCGTTTCCAACATTGTGATCGTTCCTCTTGTGCTTCGTTACGGATATGGCATTAACCTTCCTATCCCGTTTATGATGCTCACAGTAGGAGCCGGCGAATTTATCTCAGCCGGTGTGATCGGTATGATCCTTCTTGGAGCACTTTCCAAATACAAAAATGTACTTTTTCATAAAAAAGCAGCAGTCTGACTAAATCTGCTGCCCACAAAAAGGAGCCATGAGAAAACAGCAGCATTTCTCATGGCTCTCTTTTATTTTTCTCTGCGGATTCCTGCAGACTGCGCAGGATCCTCTTTTCCATTCTGGATACCTGTACCTGGGATACGCCAAGCTCATGGGCGATCTCCATCTGGGTCATGTTCTGAAAATACCGCATATAGATCAGCCTCCGCTCCTTTGCCTCCAGAGTTCCCAGTATCTCTTCCAGAAAAATCCTGTCCAGTACTTTTTCCTGCCGGTTTTCTTTTTCCGGAAGCTTGTCCATCAGAGAAATCTCCGTTCCCTCACCCTGATAGATCGTTTTGTGAAGAGATTCCACCTCTGCACCGGATTCCATGGTCATTACCAGTTCTTCTATGGAAATTCCCATTTCCTCTGCCATTTCTCCCGTCGTAGGTTCCCGCTCCAGCCGGCGTGTCAGTGCTTCTCTCACCTGATAGATCCTGTAATGGTTTTCCTTCAGAGAACGGCTTACCTTCAGTATCCCGTCGTCCCTGAGATAACGTTTGATCTCTCCGATGATCATGGGAACGGCATAGGTGGAAAATTTCACATCATAGGACATGTCAAACTTATCCACAGCTTTCAGAAGTCCGATGCTGCCGATCTGGAACAGATCCTCCATCTCCACCCCTCGTCCCAGAAAACGCTTTGCCACACTGTATATCAGTCCTGTATTTTCCTCAAACAAAAGATCTCTTGCCGCTTTATCCCCCTGGTGTGCACGCCCGATGAGGACAAGAGTACGATCCATAGTTACCTCCTGATGATCTTTTTCATGTGCACTGTAGTTCCACGGCCAACCTCCGATTCCACCTGAAGCTCATCCATAAACGCCTCCATGAATGTAAACCCCATACCGGAGCGGTCTTTATCAGCCTTTGTGGTAAACAGAGGCTCCATGGCTTTTTTGATATCCGGGATCCCGGCTCCGTGATCTGTCACATCTACCTGAAGCTCCTGCCCCCGGAGACGACATTCTACCCGAATCTTATGTATCTCCCCTTCATACCCGTGTATGATGCAGTTGGTCACTGCCTCCGATACTGCGGTCTTCAGATCCGAAATTTCCTCCAGCGTAGGATTCAGCTGTGTGCAGAATGAAGCCACAGCAACTCTTGCCAGTGCTTCATTTACCGGTCTGCTGTCAAAAATGATCGTCATTTCATTTGTGTTTTCCATCATAAACACCCTCCTGTTCACCTGCCGATTTTTTAATTCCACAGATTTCAATATATTTTCCCACTCCGGATAGCCGCAGAAGCTTTGCAATATGACTGTTCACATTGACAACCTGCACACATTTCCCCCTCATGCCAAGTGCCCGGTACCTCACCCATCAGCAGACCGATCCCGGAACTGTCCATAAAAACGGTCTCTGAGAAATCAAAAATCATATTTTTATATAGTTATGTCCAATAATTCGGTCTGAATCTCTCCGAATCTCATCAGAAGCCGGATGATCCAGTTCCGCCGGAAGATGTACAGTCAGCACGGTTCCGGATTTTTCAAAACCTGATGTCATTCTATCATTCCCCCATTTTTGATTTTTTATTCCATTTCTCATGACCAAAGGGTAAAAAAAAGAGGAATGCGCCAACGCACATTCCCCTTATCCGAGGTTTCTCCTCTGTATGAGTTATGATATTTTTTATTCTGTATAACCTCCATCGTAAGAGGAATCCTCATATCCTCCGTCACTGTAGCTGCTGTCTTCTCCGGAATCTCCGTCAGAGCTCTGTGCATCTTCTCCCGCCGAAGCTGCGGCATCCGCTCCAGCTTCAGCTGTTCCATCTGTGCTGCTGTCAACACTGGACGTTCCGTCAGAAGCTCCGCTCTCAATCCCGCTTACACCGGTCTTTCCGCTGATAGTACTGTAAATTCCCTTTGCAGAATCTGACAGTGTATCCACATATACCTTCTGGAGTTCCAGCGCCGCTGTATCCAGATCCTCCTGCTGCATGGCAGTATATGCATTAAACAAAGCCTCATAGCTCTGACTGCGTTTCTGCTCTTCCTCTGCCTGCTTGGCAACTGCATCTGCCGTATCACTGGACTGGGCAGCTTCTCCCTGAGCTTTGGTAAGCTCCACGCTCTGGCTGGAAAGAGAATCACTGTACTGTATGATCTGCTGATTGGCCTGCCTGTAAATATCCTGTTTCACAGCCGGCAGTACAAGGAGCCAGAATGCTGCCGCCCCTGCCGCAAATCCAAGTACCGTGGTAAAGAAAAGTGATATCTTTGATCTTTCTTTATAAGACGACGGCCTTACAACGATTTCTCCTGAAATATTATCATTCTCATTTTTTTCATTTCCAAACAAGCCCTTACGCCGTTTTTCCATCTTTGTGGTAACACCCGTCTGCTCGTCAACTTCACGCAGGAAACGAAGTGTGGTGGTATTGGTCTTGTCGATCCTGGCTGCTTTTTTCAGGGTTCTTCTCGCCTTATTCCACTCCTGATTCTTCATCTGGATCAGAGCAAGAAGATGATACCCCTTGATCAGCTTGGGATTCTGGGACAGGATCTTTTTCAGGCGGATGGCCGCCATATCCTCATGGCCTTCCCTGCACATGGCGAGGGCATTGTTATATTTCTTGATGCTTTCGTTGATTGTTTCCAGTTTGTTCTGGTTTGCCTGAAGCCTGGCAATATATTCTGAAGCCAGATTTCGGTTCTTCTGGATATTCTTGCTGATGACCCACTCACTCAGTGCGGCAACCACCTCACCGGTCTCAAAATATACAAGACCAAGAAGATTTCTTGCACGGATATTCCGTTTGTCATAGGCAAGACTTTGCTTCAGACAGCTGATCGCCCCGGACAGATCCCGGATGCTGGCTTTTTCCAGCCCCTGATTATAATAAAGCTTGGAAAGATAATCCACCTTCTTCTGGATCAGTACATTGGCTCCACAGTGCGGACAATAATCCAGATCTGTATCCGTCAGGAACGCTCCACAGTTTATGCAGTTCATCCACTTCTCCTTATCTTACACGTCTGTTGCTCTTGACCTCACGCAGCATCTCCTGGAGTACATCCATGATATCTGTGATCTCCCGGTCATAAATGACACCTTCTACATCTGCCACATCCAGACATGGTTCAAATTTCTTCAGTTCCTCTTCGTAATCGATCATAATTTTTTCCTCCTGATCACAGCCTTGATCTCACCGACCAGATAAAGGGATCCTACACAGAACAGCATTCCATCCTCACCTTTTTCCTTTACTGCCCGTTCAAAAGCTGCTGGAACATCCTCTATTGCTT
>ENA-OQLB01000606-OQLB01000606.1-human-gut-metagenome-genome-assembly--contig:-NODE-606-length-19400-cov-1.907332_pt1 | contig 19400 bp, 24 predicted proteins | sample MGYA00242656_ERZ504813 | MGnify/ENA primary metagenome ERZ504813 (study PRJEB26092, sample SAMD00036388) | human gut metagenome | host: Homo sapiens | study: EMG produced TPA metagenomics assembly of... | reverse complement strand
CCCGGCATGCTTTTCATGCTCATCTTCCGCTACATCCCGATCTTCGGCATTGTGATTGCCTTTATGGACTTCAACCCTACAACATGTGGAACAGCACATGGGTAGGCTTTGACCAGTTCATCAAGCTTTTCAATAAGCCGGCGTTCATGCAGACTTTCTACAACACCCTCTACATCTCCATTTTGAAGATGGTATGTGCTTCCCGATTCCGATCATCCTCGCTTTGATGATGAACGAGATGCGCAACATGAAGTTCAAGAAAGTGGCGCAGACACTCCTTTATCTGCCGCACTTCATTTCTTGGGTTGTTATGGCCGGTCTCATCATGAATTTCCTCGATCCGTCCACGGGCCTTATCACCGCGCTCCTCAAGAGCATCACGGGCAAGGATCTGCAGGTGCTTACCGACAAGGCGCTCTTCGTCCCGATGCTGATTATCAGCGACATCTATAAGACGATGGGCTGGGGCACGATCATCTACTTCGCGGCGCTGTCCGGTGTTGACCCGCAGCTTTACGAAGCAGCCGAGATTGACGGTGCACGCAAGTGGAAGCAGATGATCAACATCACGCTGCCGGCGATTACCCCGACGATTGTTATCATGCTGATCCTCAACTGCAACAACATCGTAAACGCAGGCTTCGACCAGATCTTCATGCTGTATTCCGCACTGGTTTATGACGTAGCCGATATCATCGATACGTATGTGTACCGTATCGGTATCCAGAAGCAGACTACTCCTTCTCTACCGCAGCGGGCATGTTCAATCCATCATCGCTCTCGTCATGATCCTCATCGTCAACTTTGTTGCCAAGAAGACCGGCAACGAGGGCATTGGTAAGGAGGTTATGAACATGGAAAAGAACAAAATCAAAACCTCCACAGGCGAAAAGATCTTTACCGTATTCAACTACGCATTCTTTACGCTGCTCTGCCTCATCATGCTGTATCCGTTCTGGCATGAGATTATGCTTTCCTTCAGCTCCCTTGAAGCATCCATGAAGGGCGGCATCTTCCTCTGGCCGAAGGGCTTCAACCTGGATACTTATAAATCCGTATTTAAAAACCCGAATATCTACACGGGCTTCCGCACCACGATCATCGTCACGATTGCCGGTACGGCACTGGGTACGCTGCTCACCGCTATGACCGCTTATCCGCTTTCTAAGTCCAGACTGCGCGGCGGCAAAGTGTTGATGACGCTTGTCCTCTTCACCATGATTTTCTCCGCCGGTATGATTCCGAGCTTCCTGCTCATTCAGAATATCGGCCTTATGGATAACATCCTTGCGCTGATCCTGCCGGGTCTCGTAAGCGCATACAACTGCATCATCATGAAGAGCTTCTTCCTTTCCATTCCGGAAAGCCTTGAAGAATCTGCCCGTATCGACGGTGCAACCGACCTGCGCATCTTCTTCTCCATCATCCTGCCGCTTTCCAAGGCGACCATCGCCACCATCGCGCTGTTCACAGCGGTTGGCTACTGGAACGACTACTTCTCCACGGTCCTTTATATCCGTTCCGTTGATAAGTGGGCTCTGCAGGCGGTTCTGCGCAACATGCTGACGAACACACAGCAGGCAATGCAGCAGGCAGGCGTCAACGTCATGGCGCAGACGAATACCAACGCACAGACCATCAAGGCCGGTACCATCGTGGTTTCCACGGTGCCGATCCTCATCGTGTACCCGTTCGTGCAGAAGTACTTCGTTAAGGGCGTTATGATCGGCGGCGTTAAGGGCTAAGCCCGCACTCTTTTGGGTTGTCCCGAAGCATGGCTTCGGAAAACTATATTATCATTATTTCCAAAGAAAGGATTTTAGTCATGAACATGAAGAAAATCGCATCCGTTGTTCTGGCACTTGCACTGAGCGTAAGCGTATTTGCAGCGTGCGGCAGCAACGGCAATTCTTCCGCAAGCTCTACGGCTTCCACCGAGAGCAGCACTGCTTCCACCGAGAGCAGCACTGCTTCCACTGAGAGCAGCAGCGACGCTGCGACCGGCGACAAGATCGACGTTCTGAACCAGAGCGAAACGATGGACGTTTCCGTTGCAGTTATGACCGGCTTCACCGCAGCTGACAGCCGCGTTCAGAAGGAACTTGAGGAAAAGTACAACGTTAAGTTCAATCTCGTTGTTCTCCCGGGTTGGTCTGACGGCCAGTCCCAGATCTCCCTGCTGATGGCATCCAACGACATGCCGAACATCATGTGGTGGTGGACCATGGATACCGAGTACAACAAGTGGGTGAAGGCAGGCCTGCTGCAGGATGTTTCCTCCTACATGGATAAGTACACCGTTATCCGCGACTACTACAACAAGATGGACCCGAAGACCCTCTTCTATGCATCTGAGGCCGATGGTTCCATTTACAGAATCCCGGGCGACGTTGCTGAACCGTCCTGCGAGAACCTCTGGATCCGCCAGGATTGGCTCGATAACCTGAATCTTAAGGCTCCGACCACAATCGAAGAGCTCAACGAAGTGCTCCGCGCTTTCACGGAGGACGATCCGGACGGCAACGGCCAGAACGACACCTACGGTCTCGGCGGCGACGGTTACGACTTCCGTTCCTTCCTGGCCGTGGATTCAGTCCTATGACCAGACCCATTACAGCCGTTTCTGCGTAGATGACGACGGCGTTGTCACCTACGGCCCGGCTAACGAGAACACCAAGAACTGGGTTAGCGACGTTGCTGATCTGTATGCAAAGGGCTACATCACCCCGAACATCACCCAGGATACCGACCGCGACGAGCAGATGGCAAACGGCGGCTTCGGCGTAACGTACAGCTGGTGCGCATGGAACAACCCGGATTCAGCTCCGATGATGTCCTTCTATGCTTCCAACCCGGATGCTAAGTGGGTACCGATCGACATGGTTAAGGCTCCAACGGCAACCCGCAGGAAGACCCGGCTACAAGCGCTGCTTGGGCATATTTCGCAATCACCAACACAGCTTCCGATCCGGAAAGACTGTATGCAACTTGGGACGACATGTGCGATTCCGATAACTACATCGCACGCCGCTTCGGTATCGAAGGCACCGATTACAAGTACGACGAGAACGGCCAGTATGTCGCTATCGTTGGCCCGGACTCCGAGGAAAACACCTCTAAGAATATCGGCCTCAAGCTGTTCGATAACCTCATGAACCGTAAGGACGAGTGCAACATCTCCAATACTCCGGAGACCACCGCTCTGTTCAACAAGTCCGGCGAAAACAGCCGCTATGCTGCTGCTCACCTCGTTGAGTGGAAGGATCCGGCTTCCTTCGAGTCCTGGACCGAGTGCAGCGCTGACATCGAGGCTGAGAAGGATCAGTACCTCTGGGGTGTCATCGCCGGTCAGGAATCCATCGACGATTGGGACAACTATGTTGCAACGCTGAACAGCCTCGGCCTCGAGGACGTTCTTGCTGAAGCAAACGAGGACTATGCAACGCTCAGCGCTCAGATGGAAGAGTATCTCGCTGCTCACGGCGAAGCGTAATCGATTGATCTGATCTCGATTAAAATGTATACAGATGGGGGAAGCTTTCGGGCTTCTCCCATTTTGTTTCTTATGCAAAAATAAACCGTGAAAAAACTGTGCATGTTTACAAGAAAATGCGCGGTTTTTTCTCTGTATGAAATTTGCAAGAAGCTATTGAATTCTCACCTTGCATCGGCTACAATGCAAGAGAAGGCTACATACATAGCCTGTAATAGCATACCCCGAAGGAGTTGTAAAACATGAGCAAACTGTCTCTTGCCGGCGCGTGGAAGCTGCGCGGCGAATTTATGGACGTTACGGCAGAGCGCTACAACGAAGTGCTGCGTAAAATGGACGCAGCCCCCGTGCGCGCAACGCTGCCGGCGTCTTAAAGCTTGAAGACCTTTCCGAAGAAGAACAGGCAGAGTTCTTAAAAGATCCGAACCCGCATTTTCACGTGATGACGGATAAATCGAATCACGCGTTCCCGTCTAAATACGGCTTTATCCCCATGACCGTGCCGGGCGACGTCACCACCGCCCTCATCGAAAACGGCATCGCAGAAGAACCTTTTTTTGAAGGAAAACACAAAGAAAAACCAGTGGATCAAGGATCTTTCCTGGTGGCTCGTCCGCGATTTTGACGTCACAGAGGAGATGCTGAACGAAGACATCGTGCGCCTCAACATCGAAATGCTCGACTTCAACGCGGACATCATCGTAAACGGCATGCCCGCCGCGCACCACGAAAACGCGTTCTGCGCGTTCAGCGAAGACATCAAGCGCTTTTTACACGTCGGCAAAAACCAGCTCGTCATTCGCCTCACCTCCGGCATGGAGCTGCACTATCCGCGCGACGCCGTTTCGTTCTACTGCGCAAGTGAAAACGCCATCTGTGACCAGCGTGTCTACACCCGAAAGCCGCAGTTTACCTACGGCTGGGACTGGTGCCAGCCCGTGCCACCTGCGGCATCGGCCGCTCCATCGAGATTGAAGCGTTCAGCGGTGCGCAGGTCATCGCGTCCCGCTCGATACGTTAAAGCTCGACGGCGATGACGCCGAAGTGGAGTTCCACTTCGAAATCGAAAAATCCGACATGGTCTCAAGCGCCGAGTGCGAGCTTACCTATACGCTCGAATTTGAGGGCAAAACCGTTTACACCGGCAAAAAGACGCTCATGCTCGTCGGCGGCGTGAACTTCGCCGAGGAACGCGTCACAATCAAAAAACGCGAAGCTCTGGTGGCCGAACGGCTACGGTGCGCAGAACCTCTATACCTTTAAAGCCTGCTGCGTCACAAAGGGCATCCTGCACGAGATGCAGCCGAAGAAAATCGGCATCCGTACCTTGGAGCTCGATACCTCTAAGCTCGAAGACGGAAGCCGCAACTTCTTCTTTAAGGTGAACGGCGTGCGCATCTTCTGCAAGGGCGGCAACTGGGTGCCGACGGATTCCCTTTATCTGCGCACCCCGAAGGAAAGCTACGAAAACCTCGTGCGCGAGGGCGCGGCGGCGCACTTCACCATGTTCCGCATGTGGGGCGGCGGCACGTATGAGCCGGACTGCTTCTATGAATATTGCTCGGAGTACGGCATTTTGCTGATGCATGACTTTATGTACGCCTGCGCGTTCTACCCCGATCACAAAAACGATTTCCTCTTTGAGGCGGAGCGCGAAGCCGAGTACCAGACAAAGCGCCTTGCACATTATCCCTGCATGGCCATCTGGACGGGCAACAACGAGATTGCGGAATCCTACACCGATTGGTTCCCGGCGCCCATCAAGCCGGAGCGCTTCTACGGCGAGAAAATATTCAACTATATTCAGCCGCGTGCCGTGCACCGCAACAGCCCGCTCGTTCCGTATATGCCGTCCTCGCCGTACTTCGGCGACCGCGCCAACGAGAGCGAACAGGGCGACGTACACGCATGGTCGTTCTTCGGCCGTCACCCGAAAACGAAGTTCAAGTTCGTCTATGAGCTTGAGGCGTTCGACCGCATCCCGGCGCGCTTCTCCAGTGAATACGGCTTCTTCGGCGCACAGATGGAAAGCACCGTTCGCCGTTACCTCGACGGCACCGAAATGCGCTTCGATAACCCCATCTGGAAGCACCACGGCGAGTTTGACCGCAAGCGCAGCAACATCGACGGCGCGATTGACCGCCATTTGACGGAGTTCAAAACCCTCGATGAACACGGCTATCTGCTGTACAGCGGCATCATGCAGGGCCTTCTGTACGCCGAGCTTGCCGAAGCCATGCGCCGCAAGCCGTACGGCGCAGGCGACCTCATCTGGATGTACAACGATTGTTGGCCGGAGACAGGTTGGACGATCATAGATTATTACCTGACGAGAAAGATCTCGTTCTATTTCTTAAAGCGCGCATTTGCAACGAAAAAGCTCATCATCGCGCGTGTGAGGCGACGCAGAAGTGACTGTCATCAACGAAACGCCCGAAGCGTTTACGGCGGATATTCACTGCGGCTACATGACCTTCACCGGCGAGACCGACAGTCTCTGCACAAAGACACTCAAGGTCGCTCCGCACTCCATGCAGCAGTTCCACATTTCCGTCTGCAATGATTTGAAGCACGGCTTCTTCTTTGCAAGCGCCGAGGGCTTCGACACCGCCGACAGCCTGCGTGCGTATTACCGCGATTACGTCTTCCGGAAAGCGACGCAAAGATTGAAAAGGTGGAGCAGGACGGCAGCGATCTGCTCGTGACGATCCGCGCGAGCGTGTACACGCCGTTTGCGTACCTCATGACGAGCGACGACCGCGTGCATTACGATGATAACTACGTTACGCTCTACCCGAATGAGCCGAAAACGCTCCGTGTGGAAAACTGCACGGAAACGCCTGTGCTGCACGTTGCCGCACCCGCCCCGAGCGAAGAAACGAAAAAAGCCAGCTATACGGATTCCTGGTTCTGATACGTACTGAAATGCTGCCGCATAGAGCCCGCTTTGTGCGGCATGCTTTCTATAAAATAACGAGTTTTGAAAGGAGTTTCGCATGAAATACCGTTTTCAAGATAACACCCTGCCGTTTGAAGAGCGCGCAAAAGACCTGCTCTCCCGCTTAACGCGCGAAGAAAAGGTCGGCATGATCACGTCGCAGCTCGATGATATTCCGCGCCTCGGCATTAAAAAGACGCACATCGGCACCGAGATCGCGCGCGGCGTCGTAAACCGCGATCAGAAGCGCGAGACCACCATTCTGCCGCAGCCGTGGGGCATGGCGGCCATGTTTGACGATGCCTCATGGAGCAGCTCGGCGACATGGCAGGCGACGAAACGCGCATCACGCACGATATGGAAGAAAGACCGTCCTCTCTGGAGCTTTTCGGACCCACCATCGATATGGAGCGCGACCCGCGCTGGGGCAGAAACGAAGAAGCCTATGGCGAAGACCCGTGCCTTACGGGTAAAATGAGCGCCGCATACTGCCGCGGCCTTACGGGCAAGGACGAGAAATATTTGAAGACCGCGCCTTTGCTCAAGCATTTCTACGCCAACAACTACGAAAACGAACGCCAGACGACGAACGCGAACATCACCCCGCGCTTAAAGCACGAGTATTACTTAAAAGCGTTTGAGCCCGCCGTGCGCGAAGGCCGCGCGCCGGGCCTTATGACGGCGTACAACTGCATCAACGGCGTAGAGGGCGTCAACAACCCGGACGTTTCGGAAATCTGTAAAAAAGAGTGGGGCATGACGTTCGCTGTCAGCGACGGCGGCGATTTCGGCCAGAACGTCGCTGCGCACCGTACGTATGAAAACCACGCGCAGTCTATGGGCGACATCCTCGGCGTCGGCGCGGATATGATGCTCGACAGCCGCTCCATGGTTGACCCTGCCGTGCGCGAAGCGCTCGAAAAAGGCTACCTCACCGAAGAAAACCTCGATAAAGCCGTGTATTCCACGTTATTGCTGCGCTTTAAGCTCGGCGATTTCGATGAAGACCACCCCTATGCGCACATTGACCCCGCAAAGCTCGCAAGCCCCGCGCACAAGGCGCTCACCGTGAAAGCCGCGGAGGAATCCGTCATCCTGCTCGAAAACCGTGGTATGCTGCCGTTAAAGGATGACGGCAAGTGCACCGTCGCGGTCGTGGGCCCACTCGCAAATGAAAACTACACCTGCTGGTACTGCGGCTATGCACCGAACCAAACGCCGGTCGTCAAGGGCTTCAGAGAAAAACTCGGCGAAGACCGCGTACTGTTCGATGAAGCTTTGACCGCGTGCGTATCCGCTCCGAAAAAACCGGCAAGTACCTGCGCATTGCCGAAAACGGCGCGGTGTATGCCGATGCCGATGAGAACACTGCCGACCTCTTTGAGCGCGCGGATTGGGACTTCGGCGCGTGGACGCTGCGCAGCGTGCGCACCGGCAAGTACCTCACCGAGGACAAAAATTTCTTCGATGAGACCCCGCAGGACGAAAACGCCGTCACCATCGACCCCGGCATGAACTGTACGGCAGACGTGGTGTTCGGCTGGTTCGTGAAAGAACTGCTGTATGCCAAGGAAGAAGACGGCGTTTTGTACCTCGATACTTGGCAGCACCGCGCTGTCGCCGTAAACGACGAAAATAAGCTCGTTGCAAAGGCCGGCTCCGGTGACTGCCCCTGTAAGCAGTTTACACTGGAAGTCGTCTCCTCCGGCGCAGAGCGTGTGGCAGAGCTCGCGCAACGCGCCGACCACGTCATCGTCTGCGCGGGTAACCAGCCGCTCATCAACGCGCGCGAGGAGTATGACCGTCCGGATATCCGCCTGCCGAAAGCCCAGACCGCGCTCCTGAACGCCGCAGCGGCCGCAAACGAGAGTACTCTGCTGTACCTCGTCACGGGCTATCCGTTCGCCATCAACAAGGAGAAGGACACCGCCAAAGCCGTGCTGTGCTCCACGCATCTCGGCCCGTGCCTCGGCCATGTTGCTGCCGCGACCGTCTTCGGCGAAAACAATCCCGCCGGCCGCACCCCGACCACGTGGTATCGTTCTGTTCGTGATCTCCCCGCGCTTGACGATTACGACATCGCGAAAAACCATGTGACGTACCTCTATTTTAGGGGCAAGCCGCTCTACGCGTTCGGCTACGGCCTCAGCTATACGACTTTTGCATACAGCAATCTGACCGTTAAGCAGAAAAACGGCGAAGTCATCGCGACTGTAAACGTGCAGAACACCGGCGCTCTTGACGGCGACGAAGTGGTGCAGCTTTACATGAGCCTGCCGGGCTCCCTGCGTGTGCGTCCCATCCATGCACTCAAAGCCTTCAAGCGCGTGCACATCAAGGCGGGCGAGACCGTCACCGTTACGCTGAACTTCAAGATCGACGACCTTGCCGTTTGGTGCAACGGCAGAAAAATCTACACGGTCGAAAGCGGCGTGTACAAAATGGAAATCGGCGCAGCGAGCGATGACATCCGCCTTACCGCCGACGTGGAGATTGCAGGCGAAGCGTTCCCGGGTCGACCGGGTTTCTTCAAGCAGGAAGCCATCGATGCCGATGATTACAGCGGCGTCACGTTCCTCACGGATAAGCGCGACGGCGAAACGTATGTGGAAGCGAAGGATTTCCGCAGCTTCCTCGTATATAAGAACATGGATCTCACCGGCTGCAACGCGTTCGAGTGCGCCATGAGCGCGCCCTCCGGCGACGTGGAGATCCTCCTTGCGGATAACAAGATCGGAAAAGTTCTCGGCAAAGCGGGCGGCACAGGCACCGGAAGCCTCACAAAGTTCACATCGTTTACGTGCGATGTCGCCGCCGAAGCCGGCCTCACCGAGCTGCGCATCTCTTCACAAAGCAGACGTCCTTAAAGTGGTTCCGTTTTTATACGGTGTGAGTTTTAAACCGATTTAAATTCAAAAGTTGAATACTCGAAAAGGGACAGCGCTGTGCTGTCCCTTTTTGCATGTGTGTCTTTCTGACGGTCGCTTTGCTTGCCGTTTGGGAGGCCCGGTTTTTCAGTTGCATTTGAAACCATACGAAAAAAGTATACTATGCCCGAAAAGCATGTGGTTTAATCCATTATAGGCATTTGACATTTTAATCCATCACGGGTATACTAAACTTAAAGTAAAGTATAGGGCGTATATTTGTATTGATATTCGTTTTCAGAAAGAGGGAAGAACAAAAGCTATGTTCAGCGGACGTTTATGGGAGCTCTTTATAGACTCCTTTCCGAAAATTCTCATCCCCGGCCTGACGGTCACCATTCCGCTCACTGTTATTTCGTTCACCTTTGCACTCATTATCGCGGTCATTATGGCGCTGGTGCAGTTCGCAAACGTGAAGGTTTTAAAGCAGATTGCGCGTTTTTACATTTGGATCTTCCGCGGCACACCGCTGCTTGTGCAGTTGTTTGTTGTGTTCTTCGGCCTTTCCCGCGTCGGCGTTTTGCTCGATCCGTTTCCGGCGGCAGTTATCGTGTTTTCCCTAAATGAGGGCGCGTATTGTGCCGAGACCATCCGCGCTGCGCTTGAATCCGTGCCGAAGGGTCAGCTTGAAGCCGGTCAGTGCGTGGGGCTTACCTACCTCCAGACCATTTTCCGCATCGTGCTGCCGCAGGCCATGCGCACGGCGTTCCCGCCGCTTTCCAACTCGCTCATCTCCATGGTCAAGGACACCTCCCTTGCGGCGAACATCACCGTAACGGAAATGTTCATGGTCACACAGCGCATCGTGGCGCGCACATATGAGCCGTTGCTTTTATACCTTGAGGTCGGCCTTATATACCTCATTTTCTCCACGGTGCTCACTTGGGTGCAGCGCTTTGGCGAAAAGAAGCTCGCGTCTTACGAACACAAGGAGGGCTGAGTTATGCTGCAAATTCTGGACATTAAAAAATCCTTCGGCGAGCTGCATGTGCTGCGCGGCGTCGATCTCGACGTGGAGCAGGGCGATGTGGTCGCCATCATCGGCCCGTCCGGCTCCGGTAAAACAACCCTCCTGCGCTGCGTAAACTTCCTCGAAAAAGCCGACAGCGGCACCTTGATTTTTGATAACGAAAAATTTGAATTCGATAAGATCACCAAAAAGAGATTGCGCGCCTGCGCCGCAAAACGGCGTTCGTGTTCCAAAATTACAACCTGTTTTTGAACAAAACGGCTTTGCAGAAACGTCACAGAGGTCTTATCGTTGCCCGCAAAATGCACAAGGCGGAAGCCGTTGAGATTGGCAAAAAAGCGCTCGACAAGGTTGGTCTTTCCGACCGTTACGATTATTACCCCTCACAGCTTTCCGGCGGCCAGCAGCAGCGCGTTGCCATTGCCCGCGCCATTGCGACAAACCCGGAGATTATCTTCTTCGATGAACCGACGAGCGCGCTTGACCCGGAGCTCACCGGCGAAGTGCTTTCCGTCATGCGCGACCTCGCGAACGAGGGCATGACGATGCTCGTCGTCACACATGAAATGGGCTTTGCCCGCACGGTCTCAAACAAGGTCATCTTCATGGAAGACGGCGTTATCGTCGAGCAAGGCTCCTCGAAAGAATTTTTCGAGAACCCGAAGGAGGAACGCACAAAAGCGTTCCTGCGCACCATTCAGGGAGACATGGATTGATTTTTGTCAGTCCGTTATCCATATTTATCCTACTTAAGCAAAGGAGTAAGAGAACATGAAAAGAACACTTTCTTTACTTATGGCTGTGCTGATGCTCACGGCAGTCGTGCTTACGGGTTGCTCCTCGGGCGGCACAACGTCCGGTGCGGCAAGCAGCGATGCTTCCTCTGCATCGAGCGAAGCAGAAAGCGAGTCTTCCGCAGCGGAAGAAAACGACCTGCTCGCGCAGATCAAGGAAAAGGGCACCATCACGGTCGCGATGGAAGGCACTTGGGCGCCGTGGACATACCACGATGCCGACGATAACCTTGTCGGCTATGACGTAGAAGTTGCGCAGAACATCGCAGAAAAGCTCGGCGTAGAGGTCAACTTTGTCGAGGGCGAGTGGGACGGCCTGCTTGCCGGTCTTGATGACGGTCGTTATGACATCATGGTCAACGGCGTAGGCGTCACGGAAGAGCGCGCGGAAAAGTACAACTTCTCTACCCCGTATGCATATAACCGCACCGCTGTTATCGTGCGCGGCGATTACGATGAGATCAACTCCATGGAAGATCTCGAGGGCAAAACGACCGCCAACACCATTTCCAGCACCTACGCAACGCAGGCAGAAGCCCACGGCGCAACGGTCACGGGCGTGGACGACCTCAACCAGACCATCGAGCTTCTGCTCTCCGGCCGTATCGATGCGACGCTGAATGCAGAAGTTGTATTCGCAGACTACGTAAAGGAGCACCCGGAAGCGAACATCAAGATTGCTACGCTCTCCGATGAAGTCGAAAAGGTCGCTATTCCGATCCGCAAGGGCGACGACACCGCAACGCTGCTCGCAGCCGTTAACGACGCGCTGAAGGAAATGAGCGAGGACGGCACTCTTACCGCTCTCTCCGAAAAATACTTCGGCACCGACATCTCCAAAGAGTAATTTAAAGTAAATTCAGCAAAACAAAGCTCCTACCGCGTTTCACTGCGGGCAGGGGCTTTTTGCATATAGAAACCGTCCCGTTTCTGTGATAACTCACAAAAGTGTATATTTTCGTTGTAATCCCCCGTGATGTGGTATAAATGAAGCAAGCGACATCCTGTTCACGATTGCTGCGGTCAACTTCGTTTATGTAATCAACAATGTCCATGAAAACCGCATGTCCATGCTCAAAAACGAACAAAATTTCGATTACAAATCCGCCATTTTCCAATAATCGGTAGAATATTCCCGAAACGCTTGACTTTTCGTCCTAAATTGCTTATGCTATATCCTGTTGCTGTACGCCCATTTGTGCAGCACGGTCAGTCGTGACATCCTGACCTTAAACAAAACTAGCGCGGCCGGGGCGGCTCCCGGACCGCGGAAAGGAATGCTGAAATGAATAAGAAAACCTCAAAAGTCCGCTTTCTGGCGCTCAGCGCCGTGATTGCGGCGCTGTATGCTGTCCTCACTTACGCCGCTGCCGCCATGAATCTGGCGTTTGGCGCGGTGCAGTTCCGCTTTTCGGAAGCCTTAACGGTGCTCCCGGCCTTTACGCCGGCCGCCATCCCCGGGCTTGCCGTCGGCTGCCTCATCTCGAACCTTGCAAGTCCGCTCGGCGTCGTAGACTGGGTGTTCGGCACGCTTGCAACGCTGCTCGCGGGCATTTTTTCTTACCTTGTACGCAACATTCGCTGGAAGGAGATCCCGGTTTTGGCGCCGCTGCCGCCGGTCATTTTCAACGCCCTCATTGTCGGCTTTGAAGTGGCTTGCCTTGCGGATAACGGCACGTTTGCTTTCGGCAATCTCTCCCTTGCAGGCTTCATCGTGGGTGCCGTTTCGGTCGGCATCGGCGAGCTCATCGTCTGCTATGTGCTCGGCGTGCCGCTGATGATGGCGCTGCGCCGCACAAAAATCAGCGAACTCATGTTGGCGTAAATCTGTTCCGGGCACGCCCGGAGAAAGTCGGTCGGAGTTTATGAAAACGAGCAGATTACAAAAAATAGTAAAGCGTACGTCACCCACGCGCATGTTCGTCGTCAGCTTTGTGATACTTATTTTTATCGGCACCGTGTTGCTCACGCTGCCGATCTCGGCGAAAAGCGGGCGGTTCACAAACCTGTGGACGCGCTTTTCACGGCGACCTCCGCCGCGTGTGTCACGGGCCTTTCCGTGTATGACACGTTTATACACTGGTCGTATTTCGGGCAGGGCGTTCTGCTTGTGCTCATTCAGTGCGGCGGCCTCGGCCTTGCCGCGTTTGCAACAGGTCTCACGCTGCTCATCCGCCGCCGCATCGGCATTCGCCACCTTGTACTCGCCCGCGAAAGCGCCGGCGGCAGCAATTTGGATGTCATCTCGCTGCTGCGCATCGTGGTTGCGTTTACGTTTGCGGTGGAATCTCTCGGCGCGCTTCTGCTCATGGCTCGCTTCGTGCCGCTCTATGGCGGGCTCGGCGCATGGGCCTCGGTGTTCGTCTCCGTCTCGGCGTTCTGCAACGCCGGCTTCGATATTTTAAGCTTCATCCCCGGCAATTCGAGTTTATCGGCCTTTAACGGCGACCCGCTCGTCACGCTGACGATTTCCATGCTCATCATCATCGGCTCCACGGGCTTTGTGGTGTTTCAGGATATTTACCGCAAGAAAATCTCGACGCGCCTGCACCGGCAGCACGTGGAAAAGCTGAGCTTTCACGCGCAGGTCTGCCTGCGTGCATCTTTGACGCTTCTGGTTTTCGGTACGGTGATGCTGTTTATCCTTGAGTACAACAATACATACCGTGATTTGAACTTCTTTGAAAAGCTGAACGCGGCGTTTTTTTCAGTCGGTCAACACGCGCACGGCGGGCTTTGCTTCCGTCAGCATTAAGCAGGAACGGATGGTGCAAAGCTCCTCACGTCGTTCTTGATGTTCATCGGCGGCTGCCCGGGCTCCACGGCGGGCGGCATTAAGGTGACGACGCTTGTGGTGCTGTTTGCGGCGGTGAAATCCACTCTTTGCGGCGAAGACACCACTACGTTCCTACGCCACCGTTTTGACCCCGGTATGTGTACAAGTCTCTTACGGTCGTGGCGTTCGCCTTGTGGTCTCCGTTTTGAACGTGAGTCTCATTTTAGCGCTGCACCACGGTGTTTCCATATTGGATGCGATAATCGAAGCCGTTTCCGCCTTTGCGACGGTCGGCCTCAGCGCAAGCCTGACCCCGACGCTGCATCCGCTTGCAAAGCTTGCCCTGACGCTGACGATGTTCATCGGTCGCGTAGGCCCTGTCTCATTCGGCGTGGCGATTTTAATGCGCAAAAAGAAAAGCGGTTCCGTTCTGCCGGAGGGCAGAATGCTGATCGGGTGATTTTGGATCCTCTGTGCGTTTTGCACAGGGGATCTTTGCTTTCATCGCGCACATTTTAAGCCCGTTTCCTTGCGAAACAGGGGGAAAGTATGGTATACTATTTTGTACGTATTTTGTGTGCTGTTCAGGCTTCCTAAATGTGTTTCAATGCGGCAATTTACGATTTTGATATAGGAGTGATTTCAATTTGTCTCAGAAGACGGAACAGAAAGGACAGAGCTTTTTAAAGGGTACCGCAATTTTGACGGCAGCGACGTTTATCGTCAAATTCATCAATATATTTTTCTCTATTCCACTTGCGAATTTCCTCGATGATGAGGGCATGGGGCATTTCAACACGGCGTATGACATTTTCGTGTTTTTCAGTGTTTTGGCATCTTCCGGCACGCCGGTCGCATTTCGCGCCTTGTCAGCGTGGCGTATGCGCAGAACCGCAAGCGCGAAGCGGATAAAATTTTCCGCGTGGCATTCACACTGTTCTCCGGCATCGGCCTTGTCGGCTGCATCGTCATGGCGGTGTTTTCCCGTCAGTTCGCGATGCTCATGAACCAAAATGACCGCTCCATGTACGCCATTGCAGCCTTGGCACCGATGTGCTTTTTCATGTCCGTTTCGTCGTGTTTGCGCGGCTATTTCCAAGGGCGTTCCAACATGACGCCGACGGCGGTCTCGCAGGTTTTGGAGTCGCTCATTAAACTGTTCGTCGGTATTGCGCTGGCACTGTATTTCCTGAAGACCACCGGCTTGCCGGAGCTTGGCGCGGCAGGCGCGATCCTCGGTGTTTCCATCGGCTCGTTCTTCGCGGTTTTGTACATTCTTCTGTACTACTTCCGCAATCGCGCGATACGCGCTATTCACCTTTTGAGCCGAAGGTTTCGAGTGTTGGTGAAATTTTGAAATCTATCCTGACCTTTGCGGTGCCGGTCATCATCGGCTCTGCGTTTTTGAGCGCGCTCGACATTGTGGATTCCTCCGTGATGATGTATCGTTTGCAGGGCGCTGCCGGTGTGGACGCGAACTCCGCCATCGCTATGAAGGGCTGGCTCGGCACGGCGCGCAAGTATTTCGACCTGCCGAACGCCGTCATCGTGCCCATCTCTACCATCGTGCTGCCGATGCTTTCCGGTGCGATCGCAAAAAAAAGAAAAGCGCGAAATCAACCGTATTTCCATGCTCTCCCTGCGCATGACGCTCATGGTAGCCATCCCGTCTGCCGCGGTTTGTGCATTTTTGCAAAACCCATTTGCTCCCTGTTGCTTTACAGCCGCCCGGAGTTTGCGGCAAATACCGCGCCGCTGCTCGCCGTTATGGCACCGGCGGTCATCACGGCGAGCTTACTTTACACTACGAATGCGATGATTCAGGCGGTCGGCAAGGTATACGTGCCGGTCATCAACATGATTGTCGGTACGGTGGTACGCATCGGCGTTGTGTATGTGCTGTGCGGTATCCCGGAGATCAACGCCATGGGCTCTGCTGTCGGTACGTTCGTTTCGTATCTTGTTATGATTATTCTGAACCTTATTGCGCTGCACCGTATGCTGCCGGAAATTCCGAGCGTGGTGCGCATGGGCATTCGTCCGCTCCTTGCTTCTGTCATTATGGGCGCGGTCTCGTACCCCGTATATCTGCTGCTCACGCGCTTTATGAGTGAGAAGTTCGCGGTCATTCCGGTTATTCTGCTTGCAATCCTCGTTTACCTCGTGGCGGCGGTGTTTACCAAAGCCATCACGCGCGAGGAGATCGTGCAGCTGCCGAAGGGTGAAAAACTGGCGGATAAACTGCATTTGAAGTAACTTCTTGTCTTGTAAAGGCCATGTGCCTGTGATAAAATAAAATTATAAACTTTTGGGGAATTTCGCGGTGCGGAAAACGGTTTTGCGCCGACGAAAGAAAGGATGGGTATTGTGGAAGCAACTGTGACAAATAAGGGAAAAAGGCCTCATACGCCGTTTGCGCCGTACTTAAAAAGTATCTGTGGATTCTCATTTTCGACCTGTTCTGCGCGGCGCTGACGACCGTGTGTGAGCTGGCGCTGCCAATCATCGTGCAGCAGATCACGGACCGCGGCATCAATGACCTGGCGTCTTTGACACTCAGCTACATTCTGCGCATCGGAGGGCTGTACATTTTCTTAAAGCTCGTCGACGTGGGCGCGACGTTCTTCATGCGTCTATCGGCCACATCATGGGCACAAAGATCGAGACCGATATGCGCCGCGACATGTTCGCACACCTGCAGAAGCTCTCGTTCTCGTATTTTGACAACACGAAGATCGGTCAACTCATGTCCCGCATCACGACTGACCTGTTCGACATCACGGAGTTTGCGCACCACTGTCCGGAGGAATTTTTCATTGCGGGCATCAAGATCATCGGCGCATTTGTGATTTTGTGCACGATGAGTGTGCCGCTGACGCTGATTATCTTTGCGGTGCTGCCGTTTATGCTGCGGCCGCCATGTTCTTCAATAAGAGAATGCAGGCGCAGTTCCGCAGCCAGCGCCAGCAGCTCGGCGAGATCAACGCGCAGGTGGAAGACAGCTGCTTGGCGTGCGCGTGGTGAAATCCTTCGCGAACGAGCCGCTTGAAGAAAAGAAATTTGAAGAGGGCAACCAGCGCTTTTACAACATCAAGCGTCTGCGCTACATGTATATGGGCGGCTTTGAAGCCTCCAATAAATTCTTTGACGGTCTCATGTATATCGTGGTCGTCATTGCGGGCGCTATCTTCATGATGAACGGCGCCATCGACCCTCGCAGCTTGTGGCGTACCTTTTGTATATCACAACGCTCATCAATTCCATTCACCGCATCGTGCAGTTTACGGAGCAGTTCCAAAGCGGCATGAGCGGCGTGGAGCGTTTCTTTCAGGTTATGGACGCGCCCATCGAGATCAGCGATGCGCCGGATGCCAAAGACATCGGCATCGTCAAGGGCGACGTGACGTTCGACCACGTAAGCTTCAAGTATAACGACGACGGCACCGAGGTGCTTTCTGATATCGACCTCGACGTAAAGGCGGGCGAGAACATCGCGCTTGTCGGCCCCTCGGGCGGCGGTAAAACGACGCTGTGCAACCTCATTCCGCGTTTTTACGATACGACTGCCGGCACCATCCGCATCGACGGCAAGGATATCCGTACGGTGACGCTGAAATCCCTGCGCGACCGCATCGGCTTTGTGCAGCAGGACGTGTACCTGTTCTCCGGCTCGGTGTTTGAGAACATTCAGTACGGCAAGCCGGGCGCGTCGAAAGAAGAAGTCATTACGGCCTCCAAAATGGCGGGCGCGCATGAATTTATCGAGGGGCTTTCAAACGGCTACGATACATACGTCGGCGAGCGCGGCGTGAAGCTTTCCGGCGGCCAGAAGCAACGCATTTCCATTGCGCGTGCGTTTTTAAAGAACCCGCCGATTTTGATTTTAGACGAAGCGACGAGTGCACTCGATAACGAAAGCGAGCGTATTGTGCAGGCGTCGCTTGAAAAGCTCGCGAAGGGCAGAACGACGTTCACGATTGCGCACCGTTTGACGACCATCAAGAACGCGACGAAAATTCTGGTGCTGACGGATAAGGGCATTGAAGAATCCGGTACGCATCAGGAGCTTATGAAGAAAAAGGGCATTTATTTTGACTTATATAAAGGCTATCAGGAAATGACGGCGGACACGGAATAAAGCCCAAAGGAAATTTTCGGGTATGTATATTTTGAAAGGACGGGAAAACTATGAAAACAGTGACACTCGGCAATACCGGCATCACGGTCAATCGCAACGGCTTCGGCGCGCTGCCCATTCAGCGCATTTCCGTTGAAGAAGCGGGCAAACTGCTGCGCAAAGCATACGATAACGGCATCCGCTTTTTCGACACCGCACGCGCGTATTCGGACAGCGAATATAAGATCGGTCAGGCGCTTGCCGATGTGCGCGACGACATCATCATCGCGACGAAAACGGCCTCGACAACCGTTGAAGGCTTTTGGAAAGACCTCGAGACGAGCCTTTCTATGCTGAAGACCGACCACGTGGATATTTACCAGTTCCACACGCCGTCCTTCTGCCCGAAGCCCGGCGACGGTACCGGCCTTTATGAGGCGATGCTGGAAGCGAAAGCGCAGGGCAAGATCCGTCACATCGGCATCACGAATCATCGCCTGCATGTGGCGCGCGAAGCCGTGGAATCCGGCTTGTATGAAACGCTGCAGTTCCCGTTCTGCTACCTTGCGAGCGAAAAGGACATTGAGCTCGTGAACCTATGTAAGGAGAAGAACGTTGGCTTCATCTGCATGAAGGCGCTTTCCGGCGGTCTCATCACGCGCAGCGATGCAGCGTATGCGTACCTTGCGCAGTATGAGAACACGTTGCCCATTTGGGGTGTACAGCGCGAGAAAGAGCTTGACGAGTTTCTTTCCTACAATGATAACCCGCCGGTGATGACAGACGAGCTTGCGGCGTTCATCGAAAAAGAGCACGAGTCCCTCGCGGGCGATTTCTGCCGCGGCTGCGGCTACTGCATGCCATGTCCCGCCGGTATTGAGATCAATCAGTGCGCGCGCATGTCGCTTATGCTGCGCCGCGCTCCGTCCGCCGCATGGCTGACGCCCGAGTGGCAGGCGAAAATGGAGCTGATTGAAAACTGCAAGCACTGCGGCCAGTGCATGAAGAAATGTCCGTATACCTTAAACACCCCCGAATTGCTCCGCAAGAATCTGGAGGATTACCGCACCTTTTTAAAATAAAGGAGAAAGTTCCGAATTATGACAGCAAACGAATTTTACGCGTCTCTTTCCGGCAAGCGCATCACGTTTGTCGGCGTGGGACGCTCCAATCTGCCGCTCATTGAGCAGTTTAAAGCCCACGGTGCAGCCGTTTCGGTGCGCGATAAGCGCAGCGAAGCGGCGCTGGGCGAAGACGGCGAAGCGCTGAAAAAAGCTCGGCGCAAAGCTCATCTGCGGCGAAGACTACCTTGAAAGTATCGACGAAGACATGCTATTCCGCGCGCCCGGCGTGCCGTATCTGCTGCCCGAGCTGCAAAAGGCCCG
>ENA-OQLB01000604-OQLB01000604.1-human-gut-metagenome-genome-assembly--contig:-NODE-604-length-19457-cov-1.638541_pt1 | contig 19457 bp, 15 predicted proteins | sample MGYA00242656_ERZ504813 | MGnify/ENA primary metagenome ERZ504813 (study PRJEB26092, sample SAMD00036388) | human gut metagenome | host: Homo sapiens | study: EMG produced TPA metagenomics assembly of... | reverse complement strand
CAATTACTTTTCCTGAAATATGCAAAACTTTAGCCCCTTTTGATAACACTAAACTTGCTAGACCATAGTCTGAGTAATAAACAAGATCATTTGCTTGAACCTGTTTCAATAAAACTAGATCAACACTGTCACTTCCCACTTCACATAGAATAGTTCTAAAATAATCATCCTGTATAAAATGAGCATAATCAACAAAAACCGTCATTTCAACCTGATATTTCCAAGCTAAATCTTTAATTGCTGGTAAATCAGGACAAGCATCACCATCAACTAAAAGTGCCATACACCACAACCAATCAACATTGCAGTTGCTAAAAAGCCACCTGCCAGACCTCCAAAATGTCCCGCCTTTGATACCTGACGATTGAAAAATGTAAAAGCTACATTAATTAAAATCACATATATATATTGTTGCAACATATAATCAAAATAACCGCCTACAAGTATTCCTAAAGCAATCATTGCACCTAAATAACCATAAAAAATCCCACTAGCTCCTAAAGTCACAGTATTATATGCATAAGCATATTTTTTACCATGATAATAACAAGCTCCGCTAGTAGCAAGACAGCTTATGAAGATTAGATATAAATATGCGCCCGTTCCTAATAAAGTATTCAAAAAAATGGCCAAGATTATAAATACAATATACATTCATAAAAATATGCATAATATCGATATGAACGAAATTAGCGGTAATAAAACGCCAATATTCTTTTTTTACTTCAATTCGCGGCATATAAAAAGCCCCGTATTTAATCGCTAAAGAGGTTTTATCATAATTACTCTTATCAATAAAATTAATTAAAATAAAGATTATAATCGATATGATAATAATAGCATTGGTTATCATCTATTCTCCTGCCTTTTCTGTTTTAATGACACTAACGCGTCTTGTTCTTTGGAGATTATGTCCTTTATCATTTGTAATTGAATAAATTACTTCATAATCACCAACTTTATCTGTATTAACATTATTTTTTAAAATTTTTATATTCTTAGTAATATCATTCCCACTACCATCAGTAGCTTTCACTCCATCAAGAGGATTAAATTTACTACTTTTTAATACCTCAATATCATCAATTCCTGTAAGAGTAGGATTATTACCATTTTGTCCAGCTACTATTAACTCGTAAACTGCGGATTGATTTCCTGCCTGATCTTCAACAATTATCCTTTCAACATAAGAACCTTTTTCAGTGAACACTTTATGTGTTGACTTCTCACCATTTTCATCAATAAAATATGCAGCTATATCTGAATTATCCTCAACCTTTTCAATTAAATCAATTGCATATACTTCAGTATTTAAATGAACATTAAACGTAGATGCTTTTAATGTTACAACTGGTTTAGTTGTATCAACTATCTTTATATAAAAAGGATATTCAACACCTAAATATGTAGCAGATACTTTATATTCACCAATTTCATTTTTTAAATTCGAAAAATTCAAAATAACTTGTGATAAAATTGCCTCATTAGCATTAATATAATCTTGCGGCTTAGTCGATATTTCACTACCATATTCATAAACAAATGTATCTCTTTTGATCGTTAGGGGGGTAACATTGAAGGCACAAGCAATTAAAATTATATTTACTATGACAAAGAAGCTTAAAACAACTGATATAATTCGATTTTTCATGCTATCACCCTCTCCCATCTTTAAATCCATTTTTCTATATTCACGAACTATCTTATGCTTTTTCCAGCTAAAAATCAATGAGATTTTATGATTATTAAGACTTTTTAAGTTTCAATAATCATAACTTAGAAATTTCTAAAAAAAATTCAAAAAAATTACGTTAAAATAAATTGAATTCTTTTTTACTTTTTTAATTTTAAAATTTTCTCATACTCATCTAATGGCAGCGGTCGAGCACAATAATATCCCTGAATATAATCTACCTTCATTCTAATTAATTCCTCATACTGTCCAGCCTGTTCTACACCTTCAGCTACAACGACTAGCCCTAAAGATTGAGCTAAACTAATAATCGATTTCAAAATTTCTTTAGCCTTTGAATTGACCTCCAAATCATCAATCATTGTTTTATCAATTTTTAAACAATCGATTGGCATTGATTCGAGCATTCATGATTGAGAATAACCTGAACCAAAATCATCCATAGATACTGTAATCTTTAATTTCCTAAATTTATTGAGAATATCTTTTAAAATATCACGATTATCAAACAAACTTGTTTCCGTCATCTCTAATTCAATTAAATTATAGGGTATCTGATAAGCATCAATTACTTTTAGATAACTTTCAACAAAATCTTGACGATATAAATGTAATTGCGAAACATTTACCGCTATAGGAGCAACCTCAAGACCATCATCAAGCCATTTACGAATCTGCTTACACGTAATTACAAAAACATACTCATCCAATTCAATAATATTACTGCTGCGTTCTAAAACCGGTATAAATTCTCCAGGACTTATCGATCCTAGTTTACTGCTTTTCCACCTAACCAGCACCTCAGCTCCATAAAGTCTTTTTTTCTTTGTACTATATTTTGGCTGAAAATAAACTTCAAATTCATGATTATGCAAGGCTTCCTCAAACAAGTCTTCCAACTCTTTATTTTTATACATTCTTTGACGAATGTTATCATTGTAAAAATTACAATTCTCTAGTTCATGGCGATTTCATCACGAATCACAGTTGCGGCTCGATCAACCATTGATTCAATTCGATCATTATAATTTTCAATTAAATAAATCCCAACAATCATTTTAATTCGATAAGCTGCTTCATCATTACTGTTAATTGCATTTTCCATATTTTTAATCATATACTCTGCCCGCTTTTTCAACTGTGTAACAGAGTCATATTGTAATAAAGCAACAAAGTGATCAGCTTGAATTCGTGCACAAAACTCTTTTTCCTGCAACAAATTATTTAAAATTTTAGCTATTTTCACTAAAATAAGATTACCCTCATCATAGCCATATAAATCATTAATATACTGAAACTTCAAAATATTGAAATAAACCATTGTATATTTAGATTTGGTAGATTTTAAAATATCACCACCAGCCAGTCTAAAGCGTGTATATGAACCGCATCCCGTTACCTCATCAACTAGTGCCACTTCTTCTAAACGTTTTTGATTATTACGATACATCAATACAATTCGAGTAATTAAATATAAAATTCCTAATAAACAGCAGCCTAGCATCATATAACCTAAAAAAAGCATTCCATTAATATTATTATCAACCACCGAAGCAGGAATAACACTCAACAAATACCAATCATTAACATCAAGCTTTTGGTAATACAAATATCTAGCTTCATCTGTCCGATCATACTCTAAAAATCCACTTTTTTTCATTTTTAATATTATGTTTTAAATTTTCCAGCTTTTCTTTATTTTCTTTTGAAATTGCCCCAATATCATCAAAAAAGTTAGAAAATTTAATGCTTGTCTTGTTAGAAGAATCTACAATTTTATCACCATTTTCCTTAATAATAAAACTATACCCTAAACCATCAAATGTAGAAACCGATAAAGTCTCTTTATAATACCGTGATGCATAAGCTCCAAAAAGTACACAATGTTGATCATTATCAAAGGTTATGGGTAACGTATAAACACTAACTTCTTCACCATCAATCAAATCCGGCAATGTATCAGTAATTGATACTTCACCATTCATCGCTTTATTAAAACGGGTCATTTGCTGTTCATTTAATAAAATATTATTATCATCTGTCGTATAGGACTGTCCTCTCTCATCAATTATTCCAATTCGTTTAAAATTATTAATTTCATTCACTTTTTTTATTTTGTTAATAATTTTGACGGGATCAAAAGCATCCTCTTGGCTAATATAAATTGATAAATTTGCTAAAACTGCAACATTTTTTTGAATCTCTTTATCAATCACATTTACACTTTGACTAGAAATTTCTGATAACGTATTTAGAACCTGTTCTTGTGAAATTGTTTGAGATTTAAAAGCAAAAAAGTTGCGACAACAGCAAATGATCAAACATGATATCACGATGTCGACATAGATTCTTTTAAAGTTTTTAATTTTCATCTCATACACCCCACATTTATCTCTACAATATTATATCATTATCGATTAATAAAATCGATTAATTGTATAATTAAGGGTCATATTCGCTTTTGAACATGACCCTTTAACTAATTAACTCTTCTTTCTTAATCTAACCACAGCTAAAAGTGCAACTAATGATATCATTGCAAATTCAAAGAGCATTGTTTCATCACCTGTTTTAGCATTTTTCTTTGTTTTGTCTGATACCTCAGTCCCTGGCTGTTCCTCAACCTTCGGTTCCTCTTTTTGACTAGCTTTAACAGCTCGATTTTTGTTAATAGAGCATCACTCATTTTATTAACATCTTCACTGCTAACATCATTAGCAATCAGTGCAACTGCCTGACTTAATAATTCTTCTAATTCCTTGACTAACTCAATATCATATTTATCTTTGTTAGCAAGAACTTGTTTTGCCAATTCAATTTGGAGTAGTAAATTATCTTTATTAACAACCTGCTTTAATTCATTGAAAGCTCTTAGTAATTCATCGTAGGCATTTTGAATAGCACCTTCATTAGCGTCAAGATCCTGATTAACTGTGACGGCCCTTTCATAACCATTTTTAAACGTTTTCCATGATTCTTCAGTATAATCTTCTTCTTTTAAATCTTTAACCTGTTCAATCAATTTATCTAAATCCTTGCGCTCTACTATTTCTAAAAGTCCTTCAATCGCTTCATTGATTTCTTGTTTTGCATTTTGTAAACTATAAGTTCCTTACTGTTATCATCTATTAGTTTTCTTCCTGCTTCATAAGCATCTTGCAATACTTTCAAAGTAGCTGGCCGAAGATTTACTGCTTCTTTATCCAAAATCTCTTTTGCAACTTCAACGCTTACCTTTAATTCCCAGTAACTAATCAGAATGGCTTTTTCATTTGCGAGATTTGTTAGATTGGCTTGAACATCTTTTTCAACTACTTCTCCTGCTCCTAGTGCAACTAAGGCATTTGCTTGATCAAGATATCCTTTCATAACCTTAAACATTTCTGCAGAATAATCAGTTTCCATCTTAGTAACTTCATCAATCAGTGCAACCAGTTCATTAAATGACGATTCCAACGCCCTAAATGTTAAATTATCTAATGCTGTTTGCAGTTCAGATACCATCTTATCAACATCGCTTTGAGTAATATCCATTCTATCAGCCATTGCTTCAGCTGCTTTTTTGTTTTGTATGAAACTTTGCCAGCTTGAAACTGTACTATTTGCTTCACTGTACTTCTGCCAGTTTACTCTCCGCCACTTCAAGCACTGTTTCTAAAGCACCTTTATCAACTCTTACAACCTGTTTCTTTAAATTTGTGTATTTTTTAGACAATTCTTCTTTGAACTTAAGCATTTCTTCTTCACTGATACTTTCTTTTCCTACCACTTCATTTTCAAGATTGGTTAAATAAGCCGTGAAAGTTTGATAAGTTTCTTCTTTGATTTGACCGTGGAAATTACCCACATTCATTTCACTTAATTTATCTTTAACTTGACTAATTGTTCTAAGTAAATCATTTTTAGGATTTTCATATACTTCAATTTCATAAATAGAATATCCATACTTAGCGTTATTAGCAGCTTTTGTACCAATTAATTTAATATAACGTGCTTCAATATCACCTATCCAGTATGATTATTTTCCTTAGCTACATTACCAGTTACATTTTTGATCGTAAACCAGTCTTTACCGTTAACTGAGCCTTTTAATTCATAGTCCACTCCATAAGCATCTTCCCAGGTAATCTTGATTTGATCAACTTTATAAACTTTATTTAAATCTACCTGGATCCACTGATCATGCGTACGTGCTGACGCCCAGCGTGATTGCTCAGGACCACTAGCACTTTGATTAATGATTCCATCAAATGCCTTATTTGGTGTTTGATAATCAGTATAGCTGCTTGAAGCTGTTGCTTCTTTATTCAAAGCAATATTTTCATGAATAACATCTATTCCTGTATCATAAAGATTTTTAATTTCTTCATTATTCAATAAACGATTATAAACTTTAATATTATCTAATGTTCCTACTAAATTTTGTCCAATCTTTTGTAGTGGTAAATTGATTGAAGCTGAATCATACCACTTATTCCCCGAATTGGTAAGAATTGGTCCATTGATTGTTGATTTAACTACTCCATCTAGATAAACATTAGTATATTTTTTATCAGAAGTAAAAGCTAATTGATATAATTTTCCCTTTTCAAGTTCTATATTATGCTCATAATGATAACTATCACGATCGTACATCAGCTTGTATTTACCATCAATTTCTTTTAAATAGATTTTTCTTGTTTGATACTTTGTATCAATCCACTGATTACATTCTTCTATTGGCATTGTTTCTTCAAATAATACAATATCGCCTGTTTGTGATTCATCGATTTTTAAATCAAAAGCTAAAGTATACGGCCATTTCAATGCACTATGCTGCATTTGTAGATAACCATCACCATTTAATTTCAATGCCTGACCTTCATCAGTTGTTTCAACTGTTGCTTTGATTGCAGTAGCATCATAACCATTTCCAGAATTATCTTTAATGACTAAATTATCCCCTTGTTTTGAAGTGTTTTCCATATCAAAGTCATATACTTTTTCTGTTTTACTGCTAATTTCTTTATCCATCTCAACATTTGGACCAGTACCTAAAGTATTGACCTCAGCTTTAAATTGGTCATATGACTTGTCATTATCTTTACCGTACCAAAAGGTTTGAGCATATATTGGTAAGATACTTTGTGTTCTTGCAAAAACATCATAAACAGAAATCCCATTAAAGATTCCTCGGTCATTCCATAATGAAATCGAACCCCCAACAATTTTTGGATGTCCTTCAGCAACATCAACTCCAGCGCCCATTTTATCTCTAAATTTTCCAGCACTTAAGTTATTGTACATTTCTTCTTCTTTCGCAAAATCTGGATAACCATTATTCCCGCCAGGAACAATATAACCATACTTATTAGTTGCGTTAATTAATTTATAATCCTGATTAAATAATGATTTTAAACTGATTGCATAATTTGCCCAAGCATCCATAATTGGATAATCTGGTATTTTTGTTTTATCAGAATCTACACATCCCATAGAAGCCCATGCCATTGGCGTTTTACCATATTTATTATAAACAAGATCCATTACGTATTGAGTATACTGGGTCATATCTTCCTTGTATGCACTATTGTACTCATCAAGCCCTACATTAAATGCATCGGTTACAAAAACCGGATTATCTCCCCCCATATATTCTTCATATAGATCAGCAATAAATTTATACACTGTTTCTTTTTTATCAGAATTTAAGCGTATATCTAAATGTGTTCCATCAAATCCTAATTCAGAATTATTGTCAATAAACACTGCTGAATGTGCTGGAGTATCGAACTCAGAAACAATTCTAATTCCATAATCCTCAGCATAATATTGGAAATCACGATACTCACCTTTTGTATAATAACCATCTGTTGCCGTTAATCCTGGAATATCTGACTCCAATCTAAAACGCGAATGACCGTTGTATGAAGTATCATTTAAATGTACTTGAATATCTGTGAACTTGTACCAAGATGCATATTTAACAAAATCTTTTAAATACCACATTGGCATATATTTACGGGCAACATCCAACATGAATTTACGATATTCATATTTAGCATAATCTCGTGCTTCACCTTTATTAATTGTCAGTGCATCCCCACTTGCAACTAATGCTTGTAAAACACTGCGTGTTCCAAAGAAAACACCTTGATAAGTTGTTGACTTAATTGTAATACTATCCCCAATTTCTAATGTATATCCCTGATCACCAATAGTGGTATCCGCATTTTCTTTAGTTAATAAAATATCTCCTTTTTTTACTGTTGTATTACTAATTTCTAATTCTAATCCAAATAAATCCTTAATATCATCTTTAGTAATTTGAGCTGCTTTATATAAACTTTCATCTTGAACAATAATTCTAGAATTATTAGTTAATTGATAAGTTCCTGTTGCTCCATTCCATTCTTGAATCGTTGGAACTGTAGTAGGGACAGGATTACTATCTAAAGCAACTGAATTTTGCCCTGAAATTATAACTGGAATATTTTTCATTTCCTTAGTTGCATTAGTTCTTTTATCTTTAATAATATAAGTAACTAACACTTCCTTATCTACCAATGGCTTATGAATCATTCCATTATCTTCAACTACAAAGTCAGTATCACTACAAAAAAATTTCTGCTACAATATTATCATTATCATAATGATATACTGGCATCTTATCCATATTTGAAGTAATTGTTCCGATTGTAAAATCTTTGGCAATATCATCAACTGTAAGACTATTATTTACTTCTTCATAAATTTCCATTTCCCAAATAGAAATCGGTTTAGCACTACCAACACCATTACTTGCTGTAGCATATAAACGAACAAACCGAGCTGTAATTGGATCAAAATCAAATTTTTCCCAACTTCCCTTACCATCATCTACATTTACAAATGTTATCCAATTTTTATCAGTTCCAACATCATTAGAATATTGCAATACATATTTTGTCGCAAAAGCATTTTCCCAAAAAATATGTATTGATGAAAATGTCATTTCTGCTTCTAAATCAACATAGATCCATTGGGGACTCTTAGTAATATTTCCACTTGACCAGCGTTCATTATAATCATTACTGTATTTACCATCAAAGGCTCCACCTGTCCAAGACGATCCAAATTAGCTTCATTGCCAGAAGCATATGCTGGTTTATTTAAAGCAATATTAACTGGATCATTACTAGTATCCTTCTTAACTCTTAAAACTTCTAATTCTTTTAAACCAATCGTACTTCTCCGCTCTTAGCTTCAATCAGTTCAATTTTCACATAGCGGGCAATTGTATTTTCTTCCATTTCCCATTCTTCATCGCCACCAGTACCCTCTTCGTGGAATAGGACTTGTCCATATTTTTGGTCGGTCTTAGCCACATATAGTTTATAACGAAATGCAAAATTACTAGCCCACTTTAATGTAATTTTTTCAAAACTTTCCTCTTTCCCTAAATCAACTATAATACTTGGGTTTGTACTAATATTACCTACTTCCCATTTAGTATCCATCTTACCATCAACTGCATTGCTCCCCTCATTGCCGGCAATACGCACTACTCGCCCACAACCACTTTATCCAATGCGATATTTTCATACTCTTGTTCAGCAGCTACATTTGTAATAAGTTGGTTAAATGTAGTAAATACCATCAAGAGTGATAATAATGAAATAAAACCTTTCCTTAATATCTTTTCCATAATTCTTCCCTTTCTTTGATTTTAATAAAATCTTAACTTATTTTCCTCCTGTGCATGTCCCTCCTTTTTTGAAGCCAGATGTTTTTAGTAAAAAAAAGACAAGACTAAAAAGCATCTCGCTTTTTCGGTCTTGCCTACTGAAAGTAACAATCCTTTGCTATATTTTTAATATAGCACTATTTATACATAAAAGAAATGTGTCTATACAATTACGGTACAATGTTTCGTATAAAAGATATAAACATAGCACAATGTTCCATATAAAAACCCCCTAAAGTGATAGATATCTAGAATTCTGGACACATATCACTTTATAGAGGGTCACCACAAAAATACTGTTTTTAATTAATCAAATTTTTTACGACAAATTAATCCCATTAGAGCTATTCCTAATAATCCTGCATAACCAAATAAATTAACATCATCTACCTGTTTTTACAGATTTATCACTTGTATCGAGTTACTGGTTTGTTAGTTGGTGTTTCCGTTTCCTTCACCAGGTTTTACTTCTATTGGTTTTAAAGCATCATAAACTTGATTTAATGAATCTAACATAGCATCTAATTCCGCCTGAGATACATCTTTACTATCTAATAATTCTTTTGCTGCCTTAATCATTTGTTTGAAGTTTATTCCATGAATCTTGATTATAATTAGCTTGATCTAGATCTTTTATCGCTTCAGTTATTTTATTGATAACTTTTTCAAGGTCTTTTTGAATTACCTAATTCTAGAAGTTTCATCGCAGCCTCTCGAACTAATGCAACCATTGCATCTACTTGTTCTTGGTTAACATCACTATTATCGACTACCATTGCATTTGCTGCCTGATATACTCCTGCAAATTCTGCCCATGTACTTATTGTATAATCAGCCTCATCGTATTCTTTTAATAATTTCGCTAATTCTTTAGTATTTCCTCGTTTTTCTAAATTAATTTCATTAAGAGCAGCTATCGCATTATCTACATCCACTTGATTTAAACTTACATTTTCATAAACAAGCTTAGCAGCATCAACAATTGTTTTCATCGTTTGCCATGAACTCGTTGTATAATCAGTTTCTTGAAAATTATCATAACTTTCAATAGCTGTTTTTAATTTACTTCGATCCAATTTAACTAAACTACTATCTAAAGTTTGTAATTGTCCCATTGCTTCATTTACTTTAATATAATCATCAGCATTATCAATTAATCCTTTAATAGCAGTTAATTTTGTATTAAAATCAACAAAGCTATCCTTTGTGAAATCTTTTTCTTGATATAACTAACTTTTTGATATAGTTCATTTAATTCGTTTTTTGAATAAATCACACTATCTTCTATTGAGTTGATTATCGCAGTCACTTCTTTTAATAGCTTGCCAATTTCCTCAGTAGAAATTTCTGTACCGTCTGCAAGTGCTAAATAATCCTCAAATTTTTGTTCAAATACTTCATAATCATCTTTAGCAATATTCCATTTTTATTACCAGCATCAAATTTTGCTAGCTCAGCTTGACCTTCTTTAACTAATGCTCTTAATCCCTCATTAGTACTTTGATATACTTCTAATTCATAAATTGAATATCCCCAATTACGATTTTTAGCATCATGACAAGCAATTCTTACATAACGTGTTTCAACATCACCTAAGTCTTTATGAGTTATTTCTCCTCCAGTACCATTAGTAATATCTTTAATGTCAAAGAAGTTTACACCATCCAATGAGCCTTGAATCGTGTATTTAGTTGCATAAGCACCTTCCCAAGAAATAAATACTTTATCAACTTTATAGTTTGCCCCTAAATCTACCGTAAGATCTTGTTCAACTGTTCCATATTCAGTATCGCCTTCATTAGTTCCTGCACCTGTTGCCCGTTTGCTTGACCAGCGATTAGTTGTAACTTTAGTATTGTCTCCATCAACTGCTAATTTGGTGTCAAATTAGGAGTAAGTGGATTTACGGAAGATGCAGTTGCATTTTTGTTTAAAGCTAAATTTTCTAATTGAATATAACCTAATTCATCAGAAATTTCTGTCGCACTAAAGGTTTTATTATAAATCTTAATGTTATCAACACTACCTTTTGCATTATTTAAGATTTTTTCAACTGGTAAAACAAATGTACTAGAATCTTTACGGTTATTAATTGCAGTGCCCATATTAATTCCCGTTGTTATCGCTTTTCCATTAATGTATAAAGTCGTATTCTTTTGATCACAAGTCAAAGCTAAATTTACCCAAGTATCTTTGGGAAGTTCATAATCAAAAGTAAAGTTATATCCACTACGTGAGTATCCTATTTTTCCAGTTCCATCGATATTAGCATACATAACACCATCATCACCACTAAATATTTGGGTATTTTCAGATGTATTGCTGTCTAATTTAATATCCATCATTACTGTATAAGGATAACCAATTGATTTATATGGCAATGCCACATACCCATCTCCATTTACAGTAGCAATATTATTACCATTAGCTTTTTCAATAATTGCGTTATTCAATGATAGCATTATAATTATTTCCTGAAGTATCTACTGCTTTTTCCATTTTTAATTGTTTCAAAATCAATTGCTGTAATATTTTCTCCTTTTGATTCGACTACCCTTCCCGGATTTGCCCCAGGTACAACACTATTTAATTTATTAGCCCGTTCAACAAACTCAGCAGCAGTTTGACCATCCGTCTTTTCTCCATACCAAGTTTTTTCACTAGTAATCATAACTGCATCAATAAAAACGATCGTAAATATCAAACCATGTAAATCCTCCACCATATGAAGTCATATCATTCCATACACAGAATTGACCACCTTTAGTTTGAGGATGAGCAATTGGCATGATTGCAGTACCTTGTCCGGCATTTCGACTTGGTGAGAAATTATTAACATCGAACTTATCATATAATGAAGCAATATCCAAACGATCTGGATAACCAGCATTAGCTCCAGGAACAATATATAACCATCCCCCACAAGTATTGATGATATCATAACCGGCATTATAAGTTTCTTTAACATCTGCCAATATGGTGCCCATAAGTTAACCCGTAGCATCATTTGATACTGGTGTTGTTCCGTTAAATCCTCGACTACCTAAAGACCCCCATAATCTTGTATCATATCCTTTATCATTAACATAATTAATAAAATGATCAGTCCATTTACGCATTTGCTCTGAATATGATTTATCATATTCATCTGTTCCAATATGGAATTTATCACTTTGAATAACAGGATTTGGCCCATCTAAATATTCATCCAGAACAGCTTCAATAACATCATAAGAGGATTGTTCTCTAATATCCAACGCCCCTGCTTTAAGCATTTTTACTCCAGGAACATTTCTAAAACATTCAGCATGATATGGCGTATCAATTTCCGTAATTACATTGATTCCATAGTTTTTCATGTCAATCTGATATTGACGATACTCCTCTTTAGTGTAGCTGCCATCAGTAGCTGTAATCATTGGATAAGTATCGCACTCTAATCTAAAAGCTGAATACCCTGTAGCTCCCCAATAATCATTTACATGAACTTGAACTTCATTAAGTTTATAGTATGCCATATAAATCGTCATTTCTTGTAAATACTCCATTGGAATATAAGTACGAGCTACATCTAGCATACCTGCCGAACCTCATATTTAGGGTAGTCCCGCGCTAATCCTTTAGCTACATTATTCATCCCATCATTCTGCGAAAACATTTGGGTAATTGAAATACCACCATATAAAATTCCTGTTTCATAGTTAGATTTAATTTCAATCATATCATCGATGGCAAGCGTATATCCTTCTTTCCCTAAGTTGTCAACACTACCATCTTTTACTAAAACAATATCACCACTCTTTTCACCACTAGTAACAATTTCAAGTTCATGTTTGATCATCTCTTTTAAATAAAACTGAATTTGTTTAGCAGTAGCTTCCAAACTGGCATCTTTAACAACAATTTTTGAATTCTTTGATAATGTGAATTCTCCTTCATTACCTTTCCATTCCCGTAATCCCGGCATTACATTAGGCTTAGCATTAATACTTTCTTCCTTGTTATAAGCTCCAGGTACAATAAAATTAATATCGGCTTCACTATAAGCAATATCAGTTTCATCATTCAAGTTTTTAACTTGATATAATACATTAATATCCATATCTTCCAATGGCCGAGTAATTGTTCCATCCATTGCTACAACCTGTTTATTATCGCAACCGTATAAACTAATTTCAAAGCCATCAGGTACCGCTGGTAAAACAATTTTATTACCATTGATTTGTGGTGCTTCCTTATTCAATGACTTTAAAACTTCATCAGCAGTTGTAACTGTATGATCTCTTTCTTTATATACTTCAAATTCATAAATACTGCCACTATATTTATTTTTATTAGTATGGGTCCAGCGTTTTAATTGAACATACTTAACATATCTTGCTTTTGTTGCTTCAATTTGAATCTCTTTAATTTCACTAGGTCCTCCATCTGGAAGATCAGCAGCTTCATAAACATCTTGATAGTTTACACCGTCAGTAGATACTTGAATTTTAAATGCTGGTGGGCATGATTCATAATTGATTACAAATTCAGATACTGTCTTACGACTTCCTAAATCTACTAATAACCATTGATTATCTGCAGTTTTACCAAAAGATACCCGACTGTCCTTAGAAACCACTCCATCTACTGCCATTGGTGCAGTAAAGCGGCCATCACCTACTTCTAATGATGAAGCGCTAACAGGCCGATTCAATGCAATATTACTGCAATCTTTGGCATCTGGATCTTGTTCATATACCTCAAATTCATAAATACTGCCACTGTATTGTTTCCCATTACCACTATGTGTCCAGCGTTTTAATTGGACATATTTAACATATCGTGCTTCAGTAGGATCAATTGAAATCTTTTGAATATTGCTAATTTGCCCCTCTAAATTACTAACCTCATAAATATCACGGTACACTTTATCTTCACCAGCAACTTGAATCTTGAAAGCAGGTACTTGTGATTCATAATTAATCACAAAATTAGAAATAGTTTCTGTTTTACCTAGGTCAACTTCTAACCATTGCTCATCTTTATCTTTAGCCAAAGATACACGACTATCACTAGAAACAATACCATCTACTGCCATTGGAGCAGTCCATCTTCCATCATTCACCTCTAGTCCTGATACACTAACGTCTTTATTTAGAGCTAAATTAGGATATCTTGTTTTAAGATTATCCTGTGCTGTTTGAATATCTTTAACAGCCTTATTGATTTGCTCTTGAGTAGCATTTTGATCAAGCAGTTCCCCTGCAACCAATTTTTCATCTAAAGTGTTGTTAAGAAGCGTTACTATATTTACCTTCATCTAAAGCATTAGCATCGCTAATCACAAGATCTAAATAATCTCTAGAAGCAACTGGTTGATCTAATAACTTAGCATCGGCATAAAATAAATTATGATCAGATAAATCTGTTTCAACCATTGTAATATTACTAATTTCTAAATTTCTAGAAGTAATAATATTATCGACTGCACTAGTCTTCATACTTGCATCAGTACCATTAAAGGTATCGTACCACTTTCCACCTTTACCATTTGCAATGTTGTAATCTTCTAAAAATGGATAAATTTCATTGTGATTTTGATCTACATTAAAATCCCCAAAAGCAACTTTATATTCTGCCGGATCTTGATCCATAGTTGCTTTTAACTCTAATAACTGTTTCGCACGAGCTTCTACTGACTCATATGTCAAATGAGTATTATAAACTGCAATAACTTTACCGTTTACTTCAATTTCTCCTTTTTGCCATGCTCGAGCTTCTTTAATTCCCTCACTATTCAAAGCTCCACCATTTGTATTGATTAATTCTAAGTTTGACAGTAGTGCAACACCATAATCACCACCACCAGTTTCAATTGCTTTTTGAAATGAACTGTAAGCATAATCACCTTGCTCTACAAACTTCTCTAACATATTGTATGGATTACGACTTGTATTAATATCCACTTCCTGCAATCCTACGATATCAACATTATTTGTCTTCAATAATTCATTTAGCTTGGTATATCAGGTTTTTATTAGCCGCAATATTAAATGTTGCTAATCTGACATTATCGGTTGCTGCAGTAACTTTCATCATTGGCATAACTTGCGATATAACTGTTACTGCTGCAACTAAAGAAGCTATAATTCTTTTTGTTCTTCTCATTTTTCCCTTTCCTTTCTTAAAAAATAGTCTACTTTATACTTAATGTTCCCTCCTTTAAAACACTAAAAAAGCACGACTAAAAAGCTTTAATTAGTGCTCTTTGGTCTTGCCTACTGAAAGTAACAATCCATTAATATTTATTATCTATCCATATTATTAACATAAATACGTTATTTTTTAAACATATGCATTTCTTTTGGAACAATGTTTCTAAATAAAAGCTCACAAATAAAAAAAAGCTGGCACATTGTACCAACTCAAAGTAAAACTATTTCACTGTCTGTGATAATTCAGTATAGTCAATCAATTTATCCATACTCAATTCATGATTTGAAGCAATCACACAGCCCACGAGCGTATTTAAAACATAACGTATTGCAGTTGTATAAATAACAGGAGCTAGATCTGAATAACTAACTCCAGTAGGATAGTAATCACTTCTTTACAACAAGTTTCAAAAGTGGAATTAATATATCCCGTAACAGCAATCCCAGGAATTGCAATTTTATGATTTAATCTTATCTTCTCTAATAATTGAACATTATGTTCACGATGATTAACATAGATTGCTAATGGATTAGCCGATTCACTTAAACAATTTAATGCTACCCAAAAGTTATCGGTTGCAATCTCTACAGCTTTTCCAATCCGAGCCATCATATACTTAAATTCGTGTCCAATCTGCTCATTAATTCCATCTGCAAAAATATAGATTATTGTAGCCTTGTTGATCAACTTAGTTATACGTTCAATTTGTTGATAATTCAATAACAATTTTGTTCGATCGATTGTATCTTTTTCAACACTTGCAATTTTTTTCCATAACAGAAAAAGCTGTTTCTTGTTTTTTTATTTGAAATAAGATTTTATTATTTCCTTTACTCATCATATTTTGTAATTCATAAGCTAAATCGACCTTAAAATCAGAAAAACTACCATCATAAATTTTTTTTATGACTCGCATTACAGTCGATGCCCCAGTATATGTTGTTTTAGCTAATTCTCTAATTGTAAGATGTAATATCTCCTCCTTATTTTCAATAATATATCTGCGATTTTAGATTCCGACGCTGAAAAATCTTTCTTTTCGGTCAGTTTTGCTATTATACTCATACTCTTTCCCCTTGCTTATAATAGTAACTTGACCCCTCCTCCGTGTATTCCATTGTATATACAATATAACACAAACAATGAATATATCAATCCTTTTCTTTTACAGAAAAAGAAGAGCGTTAAATTAAACGCTCCTTAATCGATATTTACCCTAATCTAGATAATACCTTTTCTTTTCCTAATAAGCAAATTGAACTCGCAAGATCAGGTCCATGCATGATTCCTGTTGTTGCAATTCTAAGTGGCATATATAACATTTTTCCTTTAGCTTTAGCCTCTTTTTGAGTTGCTTTAATACAAGCTTGAATATTTTCTTTAGTAAATTCTTCTAAATTCTCTAATTGCGCTTTAAATACTTTTAACGTATTAGGAATAGTTTCATCTTTCATAAATTCTTTAGCTTCTTCATCTAAATTCAATTCATCTGTAAAGAATAAATCGACTAAACTAACAATTTCTTTACCATAAGATAATTGATCATGATACGTTGCAACTAAATCATTGATCCATTGTTCTGATTTACTTGATAGATCATAAGCCTCTTCTAAAAATGGTCGACATAATGCAACAACATCTTCTAATGATCTTTCATTAATATAACGATTATTGACCCATGTTAACTTATCTTTATCAAACATTGAAGGTGATTTAGATAATCTCGTTTCACTAAATTCTTTAATTAATTCTTCTTTTGTGAAAATTTCTTGTTCTCCTTCTGGTGACCACCCTAATAGAGCCATAAAGTTAAACATTGCATCTGGTAAATATCCTTCTTCTTTGTATTGTGAAACAATTGCATGATACTTTCATCACGTTTTGATAATTTCTTTCTTTGTTCATTTACAATTAAAGTCATATGTCCATAAGTCGGTGCTTTCCATCCTAACATTTCAAAAACCATCATTTGTTTTGGCGTATTACTTAAATGTTCTTCACCTCTAAAAACATGTGTTATTTCCATGGTATGATCATCAATTACAACTGCATAGTTATAAGTTGGAATCCCATTGGCTTTAACAATTACCCAATCACCAATATCATTCGATTCAAATGATACATGTCCACGGATCATATCATCAAACTCATATGTCTTATTTGCAGGCACTCGAAGTCTAATTGTATAAGGAATTCCTGCTGCTTCTTTAGCTGCTACTTCTTCAGCTGTTAAATCACGACATTTACGATTATACATTGGTGCAACACCAGCTTCAACTTGGCGTTCATGTTCAGCATCTAATTCCTCTGGGGTGCAGAAGCATTTATATGCTAAACCTCGATCTAATAACTCTTGAGTATATTTACGATAAATATCCAAACGTTCCATTTGACGATATGGCGCATACTCTGGTTTTGGATTTAATGGTGATTCATCTGGAATAATTCCTAACCACGCTAGATTTTCTAATTGGCTAGCCTCACCACCTTCAATATTTCTTTCAATATCAGTATCCTCTAACCTAAAAATAAAATCTCCACCATGATGTTTTGCAAATAGATAATTAAATAAAGCGGTTCTTGCTCCCCCAATATGTAGATGTCCAGTTGGACTAGGAGCATATCTTACTCTTACTTTTTCCATTCTTAAATCCCTTTCTTCTTTAACATAACCACACATTGAGAAACAGCACCTTCTTCATGACCAACAAAGCCAAGCTTCTCACCACGGGTTGCTTTAATATTAACATCAGCAATATCACATTTTAAGATCCTGCTAATATTTTCCTTCATTTTTTGGATATGAGGTGCCATCTTTGGTTTTTCAATCAAAATGATTGCATCAAGATTACTTATTTCGTAACCGCGATCATCCATCATTTCATAAGTTTTTTCTAATAGCACTAAAGAACTAATCCCTTTATACTGAGCATCAGTGTCACTAAAATGTTTCCCAATATCACCTAATCCTAAAGCCCCAATAATACTTTCAATAACGGCATGACATAAAACATCAGCATCACTATGTCCTAACAAACCACGCTCATGTTCGATTTCAACACCACCCAAAATCAACTTTCGTCCTGCTACTAGCTGATGAATATCAATTGATTGTCCAATTCGATACATACTCTCACTCCTCCACGCCATATTCTAACACAAAAACGCCCTATATTCTAGGGCATTTTCAATGCTCAAAGTTTACTTATCTTCTTTCTTAGCTTTCTTTTTGCGATAATCCTCTTTACAGTATTCTATTGTTACAATAGCTGTTGCTCCAGCTAAGTCTAACATTAAATCTTTCATCGTATCGCCTAAAGCTGCATGTCCTTCTAAAGGCACATCTTTTTGGCCATATAAAGTTCCTCGCGTAGACTTCATATACTGCTGATTATTAGTCCCAAAAATATCATCAACCAAATACTCTCCAATTTCCCATAAAGCACCCAATGCTAACGAGAACAATACTACACTAGTGCAAATAAACATATGTCCCATCGATATATTTACACTTTCACGTTTAACAAAATAATCAATTAAAACAAAACCTGCATAAGCTAAGATCACACCTGAAAAAGCATGTAGTATTGAGTCCCAAATAGGTATTTTTTTATAAAAATCAAACACATCACCAAGTACAAATCCACAAAAAGCAAATACAGTTAGTGAGGTTTCTAACATAATCGGAATTTTTAAATCAAGTCGTTCCTTTAACTGTTCTGGTAAAATTATAATTCCTATCATTAACAATAATTGAACAATTGAAAAAATCAGACGTCGCTTCTTTTTCATATCATCAACAATGAATAAAAAAATCACTGCTGCCACTAGCATTGCTAAAGTAAGAATACAAATTATTCC
>ENA-OQLB01000603-OQLB01000603.1-human-gut-metagenome-genome-assembly--contig:-NODE-603-length-19486-cov-3.239424_pt1 | contig 19486 bp, 22 predicted proteins | sample MGYA00242656_ERZ504813 | MGnify/ENA primary metagenome ERZ504813 (study PRJEB26092, sample SAMD00036388) | human gut metagenome | host: Homo sapiens | study: EMG produced TPA metagenomics assembly of... | reverse complement strand
CATTTCTATCGAAATTCATTTTAATCTCAAACCCATCCCGAGGTGGAACAGGTCACTGCCTGACCTGTCCCGCCGGGACGGTTCTCTTAAAAACACCATATAGATTTTTGTACGCCGCCGCCCGCCATCGAGCAGAGTTTTAACACCTAATTGGGGATAAAACAGCTGATGGCTGGCGGCGGCGTGGCACTGATCGGCACGACTCTGGTGCCGCTGCTTTCTGGTCTGTTCGGTTAAGCGAAAACTGTCGGAGCGAAGATTCCGACCGGGCGGCGAAAGCTGCCTGTTACATAGTCAGGTGCAGGCAATCTCCGCAGCTGGCTATTTTCTGCGCTCTCCGGCAGGTGCACATGTTGGAAGTATGACGCAGAACCGCAGTTTAGAATCGCACCGGCTGATAGGCCGGACAAGTTACAGGAGGACAAATCTATGGCGTTTCTTACTACAACTGCATCGGCACTGTCTCTTTTCTCACAGCTGTTCATGCTTCTGTCCCGGATGGCGAAGCTGTTCGGCGTGTTTGCGTAAGAAAGGAGGCGGCTCATGCAGAGTATCCTTGAACAGATCACAGATTGGCTCAAGAGCATGATCATCAGCGGCATCATGGGAAATCTTTCAGGGATGTTCGATTCGGTCAACCAGCAGGTTGGACAGATCGCAGGCGATGTGGGAACCACACCGGCGAACTTTTCACCTGCGGTCTTTTCTATGATCCGCAACATCTCGGAATCCGTGATCCTGCCCATTGCCGGAATGGTGCTGACATTCATCGCCTGTTATGAGCTGATCCAGATGCTTATCGAGCATAACAATCTGGCAAATTTCGAGACCTGGACATTTTTCAAATGGGTCTTTAAGACCTTTCTGGCAGTGACTCTGATCTCGAACACATTCAATATCACGATGGCTGTCTTTGATGTGGCACAGCAAGTGATCTCTCGAAGCGGCGGTCTGATTTCCGGCAGTACGTCCGTCAGTGATGCGACCCTGACAGCAATGCAGGCTACACTGGAAGGAATGGACTTGGGACCGTTGCTGGGACTGTATTTGCAGACCTTTGTGGTTCAGGTCACGATGCTGGCGTTGTCGGCTATCATCTTTGTCATCGTGTATGGCCGAATGGTGGAAATATATCTCATGGTGAGCCTTGCACCGATCCCGTTCGCAACCTTTGGCAACCATGAGCAGAGCCATACCGGTCAAAACTATCTGCGCTCCCTGTTTGCACTGGGATTCCAGGGATTTCTTATCATAATCTGTGTGGGCATCTATGCAGTTCTGATTCAGAACCTGTCCTTTTCGGATAACATTATCAGCAGCATTTGGGGCGTTATGGGTTATACGGTTTTGCTGGCATTTACCCTATTTAAGACGGGAAGCCTCGCGAAATCCGTGTTTGCAGCGCACTAAGGAGAGGAGGAATGATTCATGGCATCTTATATTTCTGTGCCGCGAGACCTTTCAAAGGTCAAAACCAAGGTATTTATGAACCTGACCAAACGGCAGATTCTCTGCTTCGGAGCCGGTGCGCTGATTGGCGTTCCGGTTTTCTTTTTGCTTAAATCCAGCGGGAATCTTAGTCTTGCTGCACTTGGCATGATGGCAGTGATGCTGCCGCTTTTCTTTCTTGCCATGTATGAGAAAGATGGTCAGCCGCTGGAAGTGGTGGCAAAGCACTTCTATGAGGCAAAGTTCAAGCGGCCGAAAACGCGGCCTTACAAAACAAAAAATTACTATGCACTGCTGGTTCAGCAGGCAGACGTGGAAATGGAGGTAAATCGCATTGTTCAAAATTCTCGAAAAGCTGACAGCGAAGAATAAAAAGCAGGAGGACATCCGAATGCCGTCCCATCTGTCAGCCGCAGAGCAGAAACAGGTGCAGATGGTGATCGACCGTGCAAGGGGTGACCGCACGGTTCCGCATTCGGCACAGGAGAGCATTCCTTTTCAGCGGATGTTCCCGGATGGTATCTGCCGTGTGACGGACAACTACTACACCAAAACCATTCAGTTTCAGGACATCAATTATCAGCTGGCACAACAGGAGGATCAGACGGCTATCTTTGAGGAATGGTGCAGCTTCCTAAACTTCTTTGATTCCAGCATCCGCTTTGAGCTTTCTTTTATGAATATGGCTACGGATGCCTCGAATTTTGAGAAGATGGTGCGTATTCCGTACCAGAAGGATCATTTCAATCCGGTGCGCACGGAGTACAGCACCATGCTGCGCCGCCAGCTTGCCCAGGGCAACAACGGCCTGACCAAGACGAAGTATCTGACGTTTGGCATTGAGGCGGAATCCATGAAACAGGCAAAGCCGAGGCTCATTCACATTGAGATCGACCTGATGAACAACTTCAAACGTTTGGGTGTCCAGGCAAAACTGCTGAACGGCAAGGAACGGCTTCATCTGATGCACGATATGTTCCACATGGGTGACCATGACCGATTCAATTTCGATTGGAAATGGCTGCCGGAGAGTGGGCTGTCGGTAAAGGACTTTATTGCTCCGACCGGATTTGCCTTTCCGAAGAACCGGATTTTTCAGATGGGCGGGATGTATGGTTCCATGTCCTATCTCCAGATCACAGCTTCCGACCTTTCGGATCAGCTGCTGAAGGACTTTCTGGATATGGAATCCAGCCAGATCGTGACCATGCACATTCAGTCAGTAGACCAGAATAAAGCAATCAAGTCCATTAAGCACACCATTACGGAGCTGGATCGTTCCAAGATTGAGGAACAGAAGAAAGCAGTCCGTTCCGGATACGATATGGACATCATTCCGTCCGATTTGGCAACTTACGGTAAGGACGCAAAGGCACTGCTGAAGGAATTGCAGAGCCAGAATGAGCGTATGTTCCTGCTGACCTTTCTGGTGATGAACACCGGCGAAACGGAGCAGGAGCTGGAAACCAATGTGTTTCAGGCTTCCAGCATTGCACAAAAGTACAACTGCAACCTGCGCCGTCTGGACTTCCAGCAGGAGCAGGCTGATGAGCTGCCTGCCGCTGGCACAGAACCTGATTGAGATTCAGCGCAGCATGACTACCAGCAGCACGGCAATTTTCGTGCCGTTTACCACCCAGGAACTGTTTCAGACCGGGAAAGAGGCTCTGTACTATGGGCTGAATGCTTTGTCCAACAACCTGATTATGGTTGACCGGAAAAAGCTCAAAAACCCCAACGGGCTGATTCTGGGTACCCCCGGTTCCGGTAAATCCTTCTCTGCCAAGAGAGAAATCGCCAATGCGTTCCTGGTGACGGATGACGATGTAATCGTGTGCGATCCCGAAGCTGAGTACACAGCACTGGTGCAGAAATTTGAGGGGCAGGTCATTAAAATCAGCCTTCCAGCACGCAGTATATCAACCCAATGGACATCAATGCGAACTATTCGGAAGAGGATAATCCGATTGCCCTGAAAGCAGATTTCATCCTGTCCCTGTGTGAGCTGATCGTGGGCGGAAAAGAAGGCTTGCAGCCGGTAGAAAAGACGGTCATCGACCGCTGTGTTCATCAGATTTACCAGACCTATTTTGAACACCCGGTGCCGGAGAACATGCCCGTTTTGCAGGATTTGTACGAAGCTCTGCTCCGGCAGGATGAAAAGGAGGCACACCATGTGCAACGGCACTGGAAATCTATGTAACCGGTTCTCTGAACCTGTTCAACCACCGCACCAACGTAGATATCAATAACCGGCTGGTCTGCTATGACATCAAGGAGCTGGGCAAGCAGCTGAAAAAGATCGGGATGCTGGTGGTGCAGGATCAGGTCTGGGGGCGTGTGACCGCCAACCGTAATGCCGGTAAAGCCACCCGCTACTATATGGACGAGTTCCATCTGCTTTTGAAAGAAGAGCAGACAGCGGCCTACAGCGTGGAAATCTGGAAGCGATTCCGTAAATGGGGCGGTATTCCCACCGGCATCACCCAGAATGTGAAAGACCTGCTTTCTTCCCGCGAAGTGACGAACATTTTTGAAAACAGCGACTTCATTTATATGCTGAATCAACAGCCGGTGATCGTCAGATTCTGGCGGATCAGCTGAATATCAGCCACATCAGCTGTCCTATGTGACCCACTCCGGTGAAGGCGAAGGACTGCTGTTCTACGGAAATGTGATTTTGCCGTTCGTTGATCGTTTCCCGACCGATCTGGAACTGTACCGGATTATGACGACAAAATTAACCGAAGTGCAGGAAGCGAAGGAGGCGTAAGCGATGGCTGGCAAGAAAAATCCGAATCTCGGAGACAAGCTGCGGCAGGAGCGCGAGGGTGCGGAGAACACCCTTCGCGATTCCAGAAGCAAAACCGCAGATAGCAGTACGGGAGACGGCGGCAAGAAAAAAGCGGAACACCGAAGGCAGATTCGTCACGAGGCCGATCTTGCTAAGATGCGCAGTAAGAAGCTGAAATCAGATCAGGAAGTAAAAGCGAAAAAGAATGCAGCAGCTTCCGGGAAAAAAAGGCGGAAAGCCAAAGAAGCCGGGAAATCTTGCGGCAGATGCACTTTCAGCAAGGCACATCAGAGTGTGCGCAATGCCGACCAGGATAATAATTCTGGTGTGGAGGCAGCGCATTTTACCGAAGGCTCAGCGGAAGGTGCAGCCCGTGCTGGTTCCCGGTTCCAATATGGTCGAAAGCTGCGGCAGTACAAAAAGCTGGAGCGGTTGGAGAAAAAGGGAAATAAAGATGCCGTAGATTCCATCTTTGCGGAACGCATGAAGTCTGATCCGCAGGCTGGTTCCAATCTCTTTTCCCGATGGCGGCAGAAGCAGGCCATCAAAAAAGAGTATGCCGCTGCGAAGGCAGGTGCGGCCGCTGCGGAGAACACAGCATCTGGCACAGCCAAAGCTGCACAGGTACTGTCAGTATAACGGAAAAGGCATTTCAGTTTGTGCAGAGCCACTCGCATATCATCATCGGTATCGCAGCCGTGGGACTGCTTGTTTTGGTGATTGCCGGGTCGGTTTCGTCATGCTCCGTCTTGATCAATGGCGGCGGCAATGTGGTGCTGGGGACTTCCTACACGGCAGAAGATGAAGATTTGAAAGGCGTGGAGACGGATTATACCAGGCTGGAAGATAAACTTCGCAAACAAATCGACCGCATTGAAACCGACCATCCGGGCTATGACGAGTATCGCTACAATCTGGCAGAGATTGGTCACAATCCCTATGAGCTTGCATCTCTGCTGACCGTAGAATTTGAAAACTATACGAGAAGCAGGTGCAGGCGCGGCTCCAGAGTATTTTTGAAGCGCAGTATGAGCTGAAGTTGGAGGAAAAGGTGGAAATCCGGACAAGGAAGGAAACCCGTGTGGGCTATCGCTACAATCCAATCACCGGAACCGGACACACCTACACCTATCAGGTGACGGTACAGTATGAGTATAAAATCCTCAATGTAACACTGCTCAATCGGGGCGTTGACTATGTTGCAAGAAATTCCGGCCTTACAGATGACCAGCTGCAACGATACGAAGTCACACTGGAGTGCCGGGGCAATCGAGATGACCTGTTTGCAGGCATAGCCTTTGCAACGCCGGATGGCGCGGGTTCCAGCGGAGAATACCAGGATTACGACATTCCGGGCGAAGCTCTGACGGATGAAAAATTCCGGAAGATGATTACCGAAGCAGAGAAATATCTCGGTTATCCCTATGTTTGGGGCGGCAGCTCGCCGAGTACCAGTTTTGACTGCTCCGGTTTTGTAAGCTGGGTCATCAACACTGCGGCAATGGCTGGAATGTAGCAGCAGACGGCCAACGGTCTGATGGGAAAATGCGACATTATCCCGAAGAGTGAGGCAAAGCCCGGAGACCTGATCTTCTTCCAGAAAACCTACAACACCAGTGGCGCATCCCATGTGGGCATTTATGTCGACACGATGATGATCCACTGTGGCTCACCAATTTCCTATGCTTCCATTGAGACGAGCTACTGGCGGCAGCACTACTACTGCATGGGAAGAATTCGATAAAAATAGGGCGTTTATTCGCCCGGAAAGGATACGATATGAGCTTGAAACTGGAAAAGATTGCTGCGGAGCGCGAGAAAGCCCGCAGGAAACGCGATGAATGGGAGGAGCGCAGAAAGGAATGGGACAGAAAGTACCACGAGCAGGAAAACAGCGAAATCTGTGAAATGGTACATGCCCAGAGCCTGACCCCGGAACAGCTGGCAGTCATCATTCAGCTGGCGCAGGCTGCGGTTCCCAACCCGGAGAACCTGAAACTGGATGAGAAAGAAACGGAGGATATGGAATGAAAAAGATGATGGCAATGCTGCTTGCCAGCGTGATGGCGGCAGGAACCTTTACGACCACTGCATTTGCCTATACGGGCGATGATGTGCAGAAGAACACGCCTGTCAGTACCGCTGCACAGGAGACGGATGCAGCAGAAAGCACAAATGCGGGGAAAACGGACAATACCGACAGCATCGAAATCGACCCGGACATGCAGGTTCTGCCGGATGGCTATGAGGTCTCTACGGATGCGGATGGGAACCTGATCGTTACGGTGGGCGGCAAAGAATACAATATCGGCAGCGAAAAGTCCCAAAAGCAGACTGGTACGGTGGTGCCGGGGATCACCAGTCTGCATTTTCGTTCCGGTCCCGGCATGGATCAGGAGATTATCGGATATCTGCATTCCGGCGATACGGTGGAGATTGTCGAAAAATGCGGTGACTGGTATAAGGTAAACTTCAACGGCAAAACCGGGTATGCACATGGAAAGTACCTGAATGTCACGGATTCTGCAAAAGACAGCAGCATGTTCAGTGAAGATGCGCTGAAGCTGTTTCTGGATCTGATGCAGAGTGGAATGTCATACGAGGATGAGACGAAATCCAGTGCAGCTTTGACTCCGGAAGGAAATATGACGCTGGTGGACGATATCGGTGAGGAAGAAGATAAATCCAGCCAGCAGTTCATTACGCTGGTGACAAAGGCGGGCAACACCTTTTATCTGATCATCGACCGCGATAAAGACGGCAACCAGAATGTGCATTTCCTGAACATGGTGGACGAGGCCGATCTGCTTGCGCTGATGGATGAAGAGGAAGCTGCCAAGTATCGGGAGAAGGAGCCGGAAGTCACGGAACCTGCGGAAACCGAAAAGCCGCAGGAGACGGAACCGGCACCGGAAGAGCAGAAAACAGAGAGCGAGCAGAAGAAATCGTCTCCGCTTCCGATGATTATGCTGCTTCTGTTTGTGATCGGTGCAGCCGGTGTCGGCGGTTATCTCTATATCAAGATGAAGGGCGTAAAGCCTGCGTCCAAGAAAAATCAGCCGGACCCGGATGCGGATTATCACGATGAGGATGAAGATACGCTCCAGCTGCCGGAGGATGATGGTGACGAGGACGAAGAAGTGGATGTCAACGAGGATTATGAAGCGGAATCGGACGATGAACCTGTCTGATTAACGCAGCGTTGACCGGTGGGGCGGCTGAAAAGCCGTCCCCTTTACATAGCCAAATGGTTGGTGGGTGAACTGTTTTGAGCTATGAAGCTATGGATCTGTAGGCGATATCTGATAAAATAGAAAGTAAGAACAGCTCAACAACTCGGAATTTTACCATTCAGATTTCCGTGCTCTGCCACTTTTATGAGCGTTCTTTTCAGTATTTTGCCACTTTCATGAGGGAATAATCCGTGCTTCATTACACTTTCATGAGCGAATTTATGCTGTAATATGACATTTTCATGAGGGAATTGGTGCTTCGATGCGACGTGAGGAGGTAGTGGGCGGAGGCATGGGCGCGATAAAGGCAACGAGTGCGAATGGGTGGACGCGACGTGAGAAGGTGGAGGGTGCGGACGCGTGGGCGCGGAGTGAGCAGGCGGAGGGCCGAGACATTGGCCCGGGAAAAGTGAGCAGAAATATACGAGTGTCAACGGGAGGGTTTTATGGTACAACTAGAAGTAGTTTTTTGATGGAGGTGCCTATGGAGCCGAAGGTCAGTATCATCGTGCCGGTGTATAACGCGGAGAAGAGTCTCGCGCGCTGTGTGGACAGTATTCTGAATCAGGAGTTTCGGGATTTCGAGCTGATCCTCATGGATGATGGAAGTAAGGATCGGTCCGGGGAGATCTGCGACGGATATGCGCGGGCGGATGCGCGCGTGGTGGTCGTGCATAAGGAGAATACGGGGGTGTCGGATACGCGAAACCAGGCGATCGCGCGGGCGCGGGGTACGTTTCTGCAGTTCGTGGACAGTGATGACTGGCTGACGGCGGATGCGACGAAGCTGATGGTGCGGGCGGCCGAGGAGACGGGCTGCGACATGGTGATCGCGGATTTCTATCGTGTCGTCGGAGAGATGGTGTCGCAGAAGGGGGATATCGACGCGGACCAGGTGATCGGGCGTGAAGCGTTCGTTGGCTTCATGATGGAGAACCCGGCGGACTACTACTATGGGGTGCTGTGGAATAAGCTGTACCGGCGCTCGCTTGTGGAGGCGCACGGGATCCGGATGGATGCGAAGCTCAGCTGGTGCGAGGATTTTCTGTTTAATCTCGAGTATGTGCGCTATGCGACGACGTTCTATGCGCTGCGGACGCCGGTCTACTATTATGTGAAGACGAAGGGTTCGCTGGTGAATCAGAAGATCAGCTTCGCGCGGACGGTGGAGATGAAACTCGCGATGTTCGAGTGCTACAACGACTTCTTCAAGCATGTGCTGGATGAGGATGCGTATGAGCGGAAGCGGCTGCAGGTCTATCATTTTCTAGTGGATGCGGCGAAGGATGGTTTCGTGTTCCCGGCGACGATTCCGGGGACGCAGAAGCTCGGTGAGGAGCGGAGCCAGGCGCTGCAGGAGGTGATTTCGGAGGATGGGATCATCGTGGAGAAGTACCGCGACCGGAAGCTGCTCGAGCGCTATCTCGAGTCGGTGGCGCTGAAGTATGATATGACGCTGGCGGAGCTGTCGCTGCTGCTGTATCGGAAGGACGCGGGAAAGGCGCTCACTCGAGGGGCTGAAGCGCAGATGCCTGCGCGGGAAGATGCCGTGGAGGCGACTGATCGAAAGGATGCCGGAAAGGCGCTGAGCCGGAAGGATCTCGCGGAGCTGATGCATATGAGCCGCGGGGATCTGCGCGCCGCGCTGCAGAAGCTGGTCTCACGCGGGATGCTCGAAGTGGTCGACGTGCCGAGGAAACGACGTGAAGCGGCGGAAATAGCCGAGGCGACCGGTCTTTTCGGAAAGCGTGGCGAGGCACAGGATGCAGACGCGAACGGAATGACGAAGAAAAAACGCGAGCCGCGGAAGATTCGTCTCGAGCTGCTGCCGGCGTCGGATGCGGTGCTGCAGGATATCGCGGCCGCGGAGCGTGACTACGAGCAGGCGAAGTTCCGGGGATTTACCGAGGACGAGCTCCGGCAGTATACAGCGCTCGAGCGGCGTGTGCAGGAGAACGAAAAGCAGATACTGCAGAAGTGAGGATGGGCAGACGAACACCATCAGCGATGCCTGGCGATGAGTCAGCGAGGGGCAGAATGCGTTGCGGCGAGGCACAACGCATGCGCGGAGTGATGATGTGGAGGGCCGAAACATGGGCACAAGCGAGTAGGAGGCGGTGACTAGCCGCCGTCCTCTCACACCACCGTGCGTACCGTTCGGTACACGGCGGTTTCAACAGTTGACGTGCATAGACTGATAAGCTGTGGCAAGATCATAAAAGCCCCAGTTTGTAGACCTAAAACAGAATACCGTTCCTTACATAGCAGTCATGCGCTTCGGTGCCTGGCTGCTAATTTTTTTGCGAAAGGAGCAGTATCGAATGAAGCTTGTATTAGCGGAAAAGCCCTCGGTTGCCATGAGTCTCTCGAAAGTGATCGGGGCAGATCAGCGCGGGGACGGTTATATGGAGGGCAATGGCTACCTTGTCAGTTGGTGTGTGGGGCATCTGGTGGAACTTTCCCAGCCGGAAGCCTATGATGAAAAGTATGCAAAGTGGAAGTATGATGATCTTCCGATTTTGCCGGAACATTGGCAGTATCAGGTGTCCGCCAGCACGAAAAAGCAGTTCGGAATCCTGAAAAAGCTCATGCAGCGGAAAGATGTGGAGAGTCTGATCTGTGCAACCGATGCAGGGTAGTGCGGTTAGGTGACTTAAGAGAAAGAAAAAGAGACCTCATCTCGTAAAAAAGCTAACGCGGTCGTCCGTTTCTGTATTGAAATACAGTGGACGGCCGCGTTAGCTTTTGGTGACCAAATAATGCCATGCCCCACAAGCAGGCAGATCAGCTGTTATCTTGGATTATTTGATGTTGCTATCAAGTTCTTGTGGTTCAAAACGCAATCTAAAACTCAATGGATTTTGCTATTTCTAACACTTGGCTTTCCGACACGGAATTCGATTCAAGTTCAACGGCAACAAAGCATTCTTTCTCGTTGTTATAAGAGAGGATGCCCCAGTTGTTCACAGGCTCAGCGTTTGCACCATCCTGATAAACTACTGTTGTAAGTGCAGTCGTTCCATATTTGTTTGTTTTAACCACATCATACCTGCTGTCTGTATCAAATCTGTAGACCGACCCAAGCCGAAGTGCAGAATATACGACCTGCACGGAATCTTTATCTCCCTCGTATGGTTCATAATTGCTGTAACCAATTGCACCGATAAGTGTGTGATCACTATCATAAATGTCATACACGGTGTACAGCGGATTCAATCCAGCAAGCATGAGCGGCTCATGTTCGGTGTCTGACTTTTTTGTTTTCTCCTGAAATTTCCACCCCTGTGGAAGTGTAATGGAAATCGCGCAATTCGATTGTTCCGATTCTTGTGCAGAAAATTCAATTTTATGATTTGGAATTCTTTCACCTTCAAATGTCCATCCATCTAAAATTTTTGATGCCATTTCAGCATATTCTCCACCTGTAGATGCAGACTTCAAATATTTATAAAGCGCCTTCTTTTCTTCATCTGACCCAGTATAGGAAATTTCTGACCTAATTCCCGTTATGACAAGTTCTTCAAACTTCTCATCGGTCATCAGCTTACTATGCTTCAGTATCCGAAGCGTATCTTCTGGAAATTCAACAAGCCGCTTAGACAATACCGAAAAACAATCTTCGGTATATCCGCCATCTGAAATTTTAAGTTCTTCTAATATTTGACCCGTTTCCATATCCTCAAGTTCTGATAAAAAATCTTGTGGATTTGATACCGATATGGAAACAGAGGATTCGGTGGAGGATGACGGTAGCGAATTTGTTGCGCAGGCGGATAAACTGGCCAGCATGATTGTGAGAATCACTATTTGAAATCGTTTCATCAGACATAACCTCCATTTTGTGTACTCCAGCAGGAGCTTTTGTTTAGTCAACGTAGTTCACACTGTGTTTGTGACAGCTTTTTTGAAAAAAGTTCAAAATCTTGTCAGCTTTGGACGCTTCAACAAAAAAGTGCCCACACATTTGTAAATGACAACAAGCGCGTGGGCAAAAATTCAGCCAGTGTGGAAGAATCATTTTTCTCACTAAATGACCCCAAATAATGTGACGAACTCTCAACCTCTATTATTACACCATCCGGCATTCTGTATTTTTCTAAACTGAGATTCAAACCTTTAAGTGGGATTGTTCTAGCCAGATGAGGGATAGAACTGTATGGAGAATATCAATTTTTGATAAACCTCTATACGTTTCTGTCTTTTCGGCTTCACTTAGCAACCGTTCTGCATACTGATTTGAAATAACTTGTATGCGAAATTGTTCTTTTTCATCCTCGTTCATCTCAAGTGGAACGCCGTGCAATGTGTCCACAATATAGGACGAAATTTTAGCGAAGTGCTCGTCAAAATCAGTGGTATCTTCGTTGGTCATATTTCTGTTCTACCCTCATTATAAGCTTTCCGGTCTGCTTAAAGTTACAGCTTTCAGCGTAAAGCTTCCGTAGTTTTTAATGCTAAACGATAGTTATCGAACTTTTCCACAGTTTTTGCAAAAACGTTCAGAAGAAGCATTTAATGTTCCGCAGTCCGGGCAATACCATCTTCCGTCTGGCATCGGTTCAACAGGCGAGGGCGTTTGGTGTGCTTTTGCTGGAGTTTGAACGGGTGATGCAGTAAACAGCGGCGCAATATTCACATCTCTACGGCCAACACCAGCGAGACTTCTAAAATCCCACGATTTAACTTCTTGTGCCAATGTCCGTTTTGGTTCAATATACTGACCGCACCGTTGGCAATATCGAACACCCAACTTGTTTTCATAACCACAATTTTTACAAGCCATCAAAAATCCCCCTTTGCTTCTTGTTTAGAGACTTTACCTTCCTTTATCGAATAGCTAAAATTATCGAACCCACTAAAAATAGTGTCGAAATTTCCAACATAATCCATGCGGACTTCACTTTTGGGCTATTACTACAACTTTTGAAAGATATTGCCATCTGAATATAATACAAGGCTACAATTCCATATGAGAAAACAAAGCAGCCCACGCATACGGCACTGCACTTTCAGGGGTTAGTCTCACAAGATTACCAAGCCATATCGAAACGCACCCCCAAAGTGGTAAAGGCGCACCAAGAAAGAAATCATTTTTCTTGTCCATTTTTGTCCTCCTGTGACCTGATAATACGGTTTTATGGCATATTATCTTTGCATGGATTTGCGAAACACTCAGCCTTAAATACACGAATTGAGAAATATACCAATTATCAGCATCAGCATTCCAAAAGTGATCTGTGAACCCAAAAGACCTCCACCAGCATCATTTTTATCAGTGCTTTTAATTGCTTTCACCAAAAATTTAGGGAATATCACGCCTAAAATCGCCATTAAAACTATTATTATTCCTCTCATTTGATTTTCTCCCCCTCTTATGCACATATTAGGTCAACTATGATAACATCAAAGCACAAGAATCAATCAACGTCCACAATTTTGTAGCAAAACAGAGAAATTTTGTAACGAAATCGGTGTGCGTACAGATAGTATGTTCCCTAACAGTGGACATCCAGCATTAGGGGAGCACACCAAAGCTACCTTTCGCCATATTACAAGTCAATCGTCAACCAAAGGCTTTTGACTATTTGAAGTTTTGGCATAATCGTATTATACTTGTAAGGAACAGGGCTGTATGTTGTGTAATGAAAAGCGGTCCCATGTGCACATGTGCAATGGAGGGATTTCAAAATGAATGTCTTGGTTTGTGACGATGAACGGCAGATCGTTGATTCTATCATTGAAACACTTGAAAAGAAAACCGAAGAAACACAGGTATCATCAAGATTTTATGGATTTTCTCAACCAAGTCAAATAGACTTATCACTTCCGTATGATATTGCGCTTCTGGATATTGATATGGCGAAACAAATGGAATTGAGCTTGCCAGAAAGTTACGAGCAGAAAATGAAAATATTGTGATTATCTTCATTACAAATTTCATTCAGTATGCTCCAGAGGGATTTGAAGTTCAAGCCTTTCGTTACTTACTAAAAGCAGATCTCTCTGCTAAACTTGATTCCTACTTTGATTCAGCTGTCCAAGAAGTACTTCGACGGAAACAGCTTGTCACAATTTCAATCAACTCTGAAATTATCGATGTACCTGTAAATGACATTCTGTATTTAGAATCTCATCGAAGAATCATTGTTATGCACTTGTTGGACGAAAAACGCCCAGCATACCAATTTTACGGCAACATAACGGAACTATCCGAAAAAATCGAGCCACTCGGTTTCCTTCGTATTCAAAAAAGCTATCTTGTCAATATGCACTATGTCGAAATCTTTCAATACAATAAAGTCCAATTGCGCGGTGGTCTTTGTCTGGCTCCAAGCGAAAAGAATTATAGTGAGCTAAAACAGAAATATTTACATTGGCGAGGTAAAAGTAGATGGATGCTTTGATCAGTTTGGTTTACACAATCATAGATTCAGTCTGCGTATGTCTGTTTTTAGACGCTTTTGCTTCGCACCGTTGGAGGAATCATAGATTTCTTGTCGGTGTAATAGTTCAAACTATTTTAATGTATGCATCCATTGAATTCAGTGTTATTGCCTTAAATCGAAACCAAATCGTCAAAATTCTCTTGATTCTACTATCCTGCTTTATTGTTGCCAGAACTCTATATGAGAATATCTCAGGAAAGTTTTTATTATTTTCTTATCGTTGTAGAATATCTCTTGACTTATAGTTTATCTTTTGCAGTCGGAATGCTTGCAACTTCGGTTTGTGGGATGGATGCTCAGACGTTTCAAGCAAACAAGACACTATCGCTAATCTACGGAATCTCTTATTATTCAGCCGAATTATTTATTATTGCGCTATTTCGCAAAATGATGCTTCAGCGTATGGGCAATAGACCCAGAAGTGATGCTCAACATTCGCAGCTGATTCTGTACTTTCTATTTCCATGTGCATCATTTGTAATGCTTGTGATCCTACTTTACGTTACAAGTGGTCACAATATAGAAGAGTTTGTTTCTGCTGGCTGTTGTATTCTCATTTTTATTTCAAACATTGCAATTCTCTTTTTATTGGAGCGAATGGAGTATGCAGCATCGGAAAGAGAACAATTATTGATGCTTAACCAGCAGATTCAGCTACAATCGAAAAACATGACTTCGGCAAGCGAACTTTATTCTGCCCAAAGGAAAAAAGTTCACGATTTCCGGGCGCACCTGAATATCCTAAATCGATTGATGAAGAATCAAGAGTATTCTGCCGCTGAAGAATATCTTGAAAAAATCACCGAACAGCAAACTGATCGGCTATTCCTTGTCAACACACATCATCCCATCTTGGACGCACTTTTCAATACAAAAGCTGCCGAAGCAACTCAAAAGAAGATCAGCATTGATTTTGAAGTGAATGATCTATCAAATCTTCCATTTGATGTCTCCGATATGGTAGTGCTTCTATCAAACCTTTTGGATAATGCCATTGAAGCGTGTCAGCAGTATGATAAGGGCAATAAAGCGATTCATGTCATGGCCGTTGCACAGCAAGACTTTTTTGTCTCTGTCCGAAACACATCGGAACCGGTTGTAATTATAAATGGTTCCATTCCAACTACAAAACCAGAACCACAGCTGCATGGTTTTGACTTGCGAACATCCGGCTGATTCTTGAAAAATACAGTGGAGAGTATACGATGTTCTATGAAAATGGGTGGTTCCAGTTCACTGCTGATATACCGTTCACTCCGATTTCGTGACAGATTTTATCCATGTTAGTACAAAAGCATGGACGAAATCTTCTATTGTATGTATAGTAACAATAAGATGCAGATGATTTCAATGCATCTATAAGAGTTCGCGTATAATAGTTTGTTTCTTGAAGAAGGGAGTGTGTCAGCATGAAAAAATAGAAGCCAATCCTATTTGCAATTGTGATTCTAATATTGCTTTTATTTATTATTGGTGGAATGCTGGGACTGCTTCCTCAACCGCTTTTCGTCTTGTCATCACAAACCATTCTGGTTATATTGGTCTGCGGCGTTGCATTGATAATCGGACTTCTGCTGAAATTTTTCGACAAGAAGTGAGATGCTTAGGAGTTTCTATGTTGCCATTTTTCAATCAAAAAGAGCTGGTTGTTTGCTCGAATCAATCTCAATACCAAAAATACACATCGCTTTTAGAAAAGGCAGGAATAGCCTATCGAACAAAAGCACGCGATTTATCATCACCGTCTCTGTTTTCAATGGGAACCCGTGAAAGAGCCGGAACTGCATTTCAAAAGGTCAACTATCAAACGCTCTATACGATATATGTTCGCAAAGCCGATTACGAACGTGCTGTTCACGTTATTCTTGCTTGATTAAATATGAACACTCCATTCAATTAAGACTACTGTTTATGGTACAATGCCTATGTCAGATTTATTAAAAAAGATAGCGTATTGGGCTTTAGTGCTAACTCTTGTAGTCGCTGAGATTGGCTCCTTTTTCGATTTATTTAATATCAATCCTTGGTGCTATCCTGTTTATGCTGCGTTGCTGATACTATATAATAAATTTTCTTCATACAATCCGATAAGTGAGAATCTAATTTCAAAAATTATTGCAATATGTTTCATTGTTGCAGCAGTAGCTCTTACTATAATAAAAGGACTGGTTGCATAAAGGGGTGAAGAAAGTTTATGGATTGGAACATTGGTTGGGTATTTTGGATTGGCTGTTCGTATTTTCTGACAATCGTAAACTGCTATTTTGTACTTGTCAAAAAGGCAAAATATAATTACATCATCGGAGTGTCTGGGATTGCCTTTTTCTCAGTTGCCTTGCTTGAAGAATTACGAATGTTTTCGCAATGGATTGAAGATGGAGAAGTTGGAATGCTAACCCACGCTCTTCAAAATCTTCCAGTTCAATTTACCATCAGATTTTTAATAGTTGTAGGCATAACAGCACTGTTAATAATAATTGATTTACATCGCACAAAATAGTCCTAATCCAAACCACAGATAGTAACCATTATGGATACGCAATAGAACTTTTACTGCGAAAATTCTATTGCATTGTGAGAATTAAATATGTTCCCCTGGCCAAATGATTAGTGTGCATCCATACTGATTGTTTGGCTTTTTATTTTCTGAAAAAGGAGTGTGATGCCATTGACCCAACCGAAAACAGACCTAGCCTACCTCCGCAGCGAAAAAGCCAAAGCAGAGCAAAAGCTGCGATCTTGTCAGCACCGAGAGAAAATTCTTGAACGCCGGATGTCAGAGCTGAACCGGAGAGAGCGTGTGCATCGTCTTTGCACCCGTGCCGGAATGCTGGAAAGTTTTCTGGTCTGTCCGGGAGAACTGACCGACGATCAGGTGATGGAGCTTCTGAAAATCTCGTTCCGTCAACCGGAAGTCGTGCTGGCTCTTGCAAAGATGGTGCATGACGTTCACGAAAAGCAGAACGTTCCGAACCCCCTATGAAATAGGCGCAATTATACACCGTTCCGGTGAAATTGCGGTCTTGCAGACGGCTCGATGAAATCGAAGCTGGCGTTTGTGCGCCAGCCCGATTCCATCCCAAGGAAAACTGCATTTTCCTTGCGCTGCTTTGCAGCTATCCTTTTGCGGCTCCCGCCTGAGATCGAAGCGCATGGCACTCCGTTCTAAGGCGGCGAGCAAAACCGAATACAATTCCAGACCGTTCACCAAGAGCAATCTTGCTGGGCGGTCTTTTTGTTTGGGGGTGATGCCTATTCCGTGTCCGCATTTCAAAATTACCATCGTCAAGCGCAGCCAAGGGCAGTCCGCTGTTGCCGGGGCCGCTTACCAAAGCGGCGAACGGCTGTTCAGCGAGTACGACCAGAGAACAAAATTCTACAACAAGAAGAAAGAGCTTGTCCACGCTGAGATCATGCTGCCATCCTATGCGCCGCCCGGATATGCAGACCGGGCGACCCTCTGGAACGCCGTAGAAGCTGTGGAGAACCAGTGGAACTCCCAGCTTGCCCGGCGCATCGTGCTGGCGTTCCCGGTGGAGGTGCCGAAAGAGCAGTATTTGTCCATGATAAAAGAGTTTTGTCAGGAGCAGTTTGTTTCCAAAGGGATGATTGCCGACTTTGCCATCCACGACAAGGGAGATGGAAACCCACACGCTCACATTCTGCTGACGCTCCGGGCAATAGATGAACACGGCAAGTGGCTCCCGAAAGCCAGAAAGGTGTACGACCTTGACGAGAACGGTGAGCGCATCCGGCTCGCTTCCGGCAACTGGAAGTGCCACAAGGAAAACACGGTGGACTGGAACGACCAGAAGTATGCCGAGGTCTGGCGGCATGGCTGGGAGACCATTACCAACCGCTATTTGGAAGCGGCTGGCCGCCCGGAACGTGTTGACCTGCGCTCCTTTGAGCGACAGGGCATCCAGCAGATACCGACCGTGCATCTCGGTCCCGCCGCACACCAGATGGAAAAGCGTGGAGTGGAAACTTTTCTCGGCAACCTGAACCGGGATATTCGCGCCGCCAATAGCCTGATGCAGTCCATCCGCAGTGCGATTCGTGGGCTGCAACGCTGGATCGCAGACCTGAATGAAAGAAGCAGATTCTTTTGGATGCACTGGAACAAGCCAAGGAGCCAATGCTGTCCGACCTGCTGGTGGATTACTTCAACCTCCGCAACGAGCAGCGCAGCGATTGGTCTGGCAAGGCAAAACTGAAATGCACTGTCCGGGACTTTGAGGAAGTCAAACGGGCTGTGGACTACCTGAAAGCCCATTCCCTGAACACTGTTGAGGATTTGAACCAAGCCATTGACAGCTTAAACCAGACCGCCGCTCCTCTCCGCAAACAGTTGAAGCAGAACGAAAACCGTATGCGGGCAATCGCTCAGATCAAGGACGCTGCCGCCGTCCATGCCAAGCTGAAGCCCATCCATGACATTTTTATCAAGAAGAACTTCAAGCTGACCAAGGACGCTTACGCTGCCCAGCACAAGGAGGAACTGGACATCTTCAATAAAGCTGTCCGCACTCTGATGAAGCTGAACGGCAGTATTGCGGTGGATTTTTCGGCATTGGATGCCGAATTTTCTGCGCTGCAATCCAGTAGCGCAGAGTTTCGCACCCAACTGGAAACCTTGCAGCCGGACATCTCCGATCTGAAAAGTGTCCGCAAGTATATTGATATGGTGCTGAACAAGCAGCAGCTTTTCGCACCGGGCGGCAAGACCCCGGAAAAGGAATCGGTGCTGAAAAAGCTGGAGCAGTTTCAGCAGAAAAAGTCCCACCACAAAACGACTTCCACTCCCCCAAACCGCGAAGAATCGCTCTAAACGATCTTTCTGTCACCGATATGCTGTTGCAATCAGTGGCAGAAATACATAATTCGTTTTTGTTGGCTTTTGGCTATTCTCGTTGGCTAGTGAGTAAAGGCGCATTTTTAAGGTGGAAATTTTCTCCAACACCCCCCATTTTAGGCCACTTTTTCTGTTAATAGTAGAAACGCTTCTTTGAAGGCTAGTCATTTGTGACCTTTTTGTTAATTCTCAAAAAGATGGTTGTCTTTTGGTCTTTTTCGTCGGCTACCTATTGAGAGGACTTTTTCAAAGCCGGAGATTCGGTCTCAAGAATTACAATTCAATTACAAGTTTCTCACCAATGCTACGAAACAGGCGTTCTCGATGCCTACCAAGTGTAGGGCATCTTTTTCAAGACCACTTTCAACTTTAGGCACTGCCATTGTTGCAAAGTTCCGTCCTCCATCGGTCGCCCCATGGGTCAATGTTATTTTAATCAAACAGCCACCTCAACTATATTTTCCAAAAACTTTTCAACAAATTTCTTTTTCAGGCTATTTTTTGGCCGTTTTCGATGGCTCGTAAGTAGAGGGACAATTTTTCGGAAGCCTTAAATTCCGAAGATTTTCTATAAACTCCGTTCTTTGAAAACAGAATAGTTCAATCGTCCGGTACTTCACAAAAGGTACTTCTGTAACTCTCAGCGGTCATAACGAAGACGGGGTGGCTGAAATGCCAATGGTGCGGTGCAAGCCCGCCGCCGGACGAT